>ERZ778503.524-NODE-524-length-31535-cov-13.598983_pt1 | contig 31535 bp, 39 predicted proteins | sample MGYA00510047_ERZ778503 | MGnify/ENA primary metagenome ERZ778503 (study PRJEB29527, sample SAMN07138965) | mouse gut metagenome | material: feces | host: mouse | place: China:Nanjing | collected 2016-01-25 ... | reverse complement strand
ATAAAATAACACATTTCTCGATAATGAGACGGAATCTTAAATGAAAGAGCCGTGGGTTGTGAACAGCGTGAAAAATGACACAGCGTGAAAAATGATGGCTTGGCACATACAAATCCTGATGATATTTTGTCAAGTCAGGAAAAGTTTGTAACTTTGCGGTGCAGAAACGGAAAGCCGTCAATGCGCATCCAGCCGCAATAGCTCAGTTGGTAGAGCATTTCATTCGTAACGAAAAGGTCGTGGGTTCGAGTCCCACTCGCGGCTCAAGAGATAAGAAGCTGATTGTCAGAAGACTGAATGTTGACTGCTGTCAGCTTTTTGTTTTGATGCTGGCGTGGATTCCCCGCCGGATTGCCGTGGTTTAATATATTTTAACGTCGGCGGCGCAATTATTTATGAGAATAAAGCGTTAAATTTGCAAATTGAGGAGAATGACCCTGGTGTCAGGGTCACCTTTTTCTGCGTATAGGCCCCGGCAGGGGTGGTTCAGACTACATACAGAGCATGAGACAATTAAAGATATCAAAATCAATCACCAATCGCGAGAGCGCGTCGCTTGACAAGTATCTCCAGGAGATTGGGCGTGAAGACCTTATCACGGTAGAGCAGGAGGTGGAACTGGCCCAGCGCATTCGCGAGGGAGACCAGGCCGCTTTGGAGAAACTGACACGCGCCAATCTCAGGTTCGTGGTGTCGGTGGCCAAACAGTATCAGAATCAGGGGCTGAGCCTTCCTGACCTTATAAACGAGGGCAATCTCGGGCTTATCAAGGCCGCGCAGAAGTTTGACGAGACCCGCGGTTTCAAGTTCATCTCATATGCCGTGTGGTGGATTCGCCAGTCTATACTCCAGGCGCTTGCTGAGCAGAGCCGTATCGTACGTCTCCCGCTCAACCAGGTAGGATCTCTCAACAAGATTTCCAAGGCTCTCTCGAAGTTTGAGCAGGAGAATGAACGCCGTCCTTCGCCTGAAGAACTTGCTGAGACCCTTGATGTGCCTGTCGACAAGGTGGCTGACACCCTCAAAGTCTCAGGCCGCCATATCTCGGTGGATGCTCCGTTTGTGGAGGGAGAGGATAACTCTCTGCTTGATGTGCTGACCAATGATGACAGCCCGATGGCTGACGCGACACTCAACCAGGAATCGCTCTCCAAGGAGGTTGACCGCGCTCTCCGTCAGTTGCATGAGCGTGAGAGGGAGATTCTGAAGATGTTCTTCGGAATCGGTTGCCAGGAGATGACCCTTGAGGAAATCGGGGCGAAGTTTGATCTCACCCGCGAGCGTGTGCGTCAGATCAAGGAAAAGGCCATACGTCGTCTCAAGGGGCAGAAGTCGCGCCTGTTGAAGACTTACCTCGGTCAGTAAGCATAACATATGAAGTGATTGTGGCCCGTCCGGAGCTGGACGGAGCAGCCGCATTACAAATACCGCGCAGAGCTTCCGGACATATCGTTCCGGGTGACTCTGTGCGTTTTTAACAATATAGGGATTGTAGTAAGGCCTGGCGTTGTCAATTCAAAAAACGGAACAAGGCTTTGTAGGCCGACATCGAGCCAATGCTGAGGAAAATGTCGCCGGGTTCCACGTTAAGCGAGGGGGCGGGGTGGGACGTTTGCTCCAGGATGCCAACCGGCAGGGACTCCATAACCACATGGGTGATGCCTAAAACATTGTCATGCGAAGTGGGGCGCGCGGCTGCTATCAGCTTGAGCCCTCGCAGGGATTCGGATGTGATTTCGGAGTATGCCATATGATGGTATATCGCCGGCGCACGAAACCTTATGGCGAATGTGTCGCGGCCTATACGGAGCGACGCGACCTGGGATGAGAGTTCCATCTCATTGACCAGGTCATGGGCGGCGCGTTGTTCGGGTGTAAGTATCCTTTCGACCTGAAGTCCTTCGAGAATCGACTGGTGGAGCTCGTCGATGGCGCGGGCGTAGATTTTCCTTACTCCGATTTTGCGCAGCAGCGCGACCGTCTTGACGCTCGCCCCGAAGTTCTCGCCGATGGCCACTATCACAAGGTCGATGTTCTTAAGGGGCAGTGCGGCCAAAGAAGGCTCGTCAGTGGAGTCAAGTATGTAGGCCGTGGATATGTAGTCCTTTATCGCTTCCACGTTTGCGGCGCGTATGTCTGCGCCGATCACTTCGTGGCCCATGTCTGTGAGGTCGCGTGCGAGGTTTGAGCCGTAGATGCCGAGTCCGATTATCAGGTAACGCATGGTGTCGTCGTTTTGTTGGTGGTCAGTTGATTATGATGTTGTCTGCAGGGAGCCGGAATGGCGGGTCATTGTGGGTACCGACCATGCCGACAAGAAGGGATATGATGCCGACACGTCCCAGGAACATCGCGGTGCAGAGCAGTATCTTGGAGTATAATGAGAGAGAGGGGGTTATGCCGAGGGATGAACCCACGGTGAACAATGCCGAGACCGCCTCATATACCAATGCTTTTGGCGGAAGGTGAGGCTCAAGCCATACCAGCATTATGGTGTAGAACGTTAATGACAGTATGGAGAGGCCGATGACGGCGTGCGCGCGCCTGAGCGACGGAGTGGATATGGTGCGGTCGTAGGCGGTGACCCTTTCCCGTCCGAGTATTATTGCTTTCAGGTTGAGGATCATAGCGGCGAAGGTGTTGACCTTGATGCCTCCGGCGGTCGACTGGGAGGCTCCTCCAATCCACATGAGGAAGAGAAACATCAGTATGGTGATGTTGGTGAAGCCAGCAGGATTGACAGAGGCGAATCCTGACGAGCGTGGCACTGAGGAGTTGAACCAAGACTGGATGATTTTGTGGCCTGTTGACATTCCCTCAAGCGAGTTGCCATATTCGAAAACCAGAAACATGCCGGTTGACACCAATGTAAGGCAGGCATATGTGACAAGCGCTATTTTGGTGTTGAGGTCGTATATGTGGAGTGGGATTCGGGGGGATGGGCGTCGCCTCGCCCAAGCCCAGATTTTCCTGAGGTTGCACACGGCCGCCTGGCGGAAGTTCATAAGTATCGGGAAGCCGATGCCTCCTGCGGTGACAAGCATGGTCACGATGATGTACACCCACTGGCCGGAGCCGAGGAGCAACGGATTGGAGAGTCCTCCGTCTACATTCGAGAACCCCGCGTTGCAGAATGCCGAAAGTGAATGGAATCCGGCGAATACCATCTCTTCCTCGACCGACATGCCGAGTGTGTCGTGTACTGACAGGAAAATCGCCACGGCTCCGGCCAGCTCTATCATGATGGTGAACGCAAGGATGTATAGCAGCGTCGGCAACAGCGCGCTCATGGTTTTTGAGTACACCATGTCGCGCACCATGAGCTGGCTGTATATGGACGTGTTGCCGCTGAAGAACAGCGCGAAAAAGCTGGTGAAAGTCATCACGCCCAAACCGCCGGTCTGGATAAGGAGCGCCAGCACGAGAATCCCGGCGGGGGTGAATGTGGCCGGGACATCGACCGAGGTTAGCCCGGTGATGCACACGGCAGAGGTTGAGACGAAGAGTGCGTCGGTATAAGCGATACCTCCGTATGTGCATTTAGGCATCATCAGCAATAGGGAGCCGACAAGTATCAGAAGCAGAAAGCTGGCCGATAGGATAAGCGAGGGATTTGTGCGCCGGCCGAGCAGTTTTATGATTCCAAAAGAGAGGTCTACGACTGAGTATGCGCCGAGTATTGTGAACAGGAACTTGTTGGAATACAGTATCTGGTCGAGAATCTCAATCCATGGATGGTCGGGGCGGGGATATGCAAGCGGCAACAATGTCAACAGCACCGCCAGGTCCACAATCCATTTGATTGCACGTGTCTCGCGCAACGTCTGGCGGAATGAGAGTGCAAGACCATAGAGGATGTTAATTATGAATATGAGCTGACACACGCGCAACACCCCTGAGATGCGTCGCAGGTCGCTTTCTGAATGGTCAAAGCCGAAATAGATTGTCAATGCGGTAAGGCAAGCAATTGCCCCGATGAAAGCCGCAACCCCGACAATGACGCTTCCCAAACGAATCGCAGGCACAAAACGCGCGGTGAAACGGCGGTAGGAGTTTACCGCCACCTCCAACCGGTGTCTTATGCCTGGCAATCCGCGTTGCATCTATGTTTACCTGTTCTTCAGGAGGTTCAACAACGAGCCGATGCCTCCGGTTGAATCGGTTGAGTCGGGGCCTTCTTCAGGAGACGCGGTTGATTTGGCCTCCGGAGCCACTGACGCGGTCTTGGTGAGGGAGAATCCGCAATTGAGACCGTCGTAGCTGTTAAGGAAGCTCGCGGCCGCCTGCAACGTCTGTTTGCCGGTCAGTTTGGCCACCGTGTTCATCAATGTCAGCAGTTTCGACGCGTCAAAAGTAAGAATCAGTCCTGATGAGGTGCGCTGCACGTCGGCGGTGATTTGTCCGATGCTTATCTTGCCAAGCGCCTTGAAGTTGAAAATGAACGAATTTGAGGAGGTCTGTGTGGAGTCGCGCAGGAAAGTACCTGAGAGTTTGGCTTTTCCGAGGGCAAATTCGCAGGTCTTTTCCGGGGTGAGGGTTACGACGAGGTTCTGCAAGCCGGCCTTCTCGTAATATGGAGCCAGCTTGTTGACAATCGTCGCGGCCATTGCCGCACCTCCGGCTTTCTGGAGCAGGTTGTCGCTTTTGAATGTCACCGCGGGTTCCTTGTAGGCATATACGCCAGCAAGGTCGGCTTCTGATAGCTGTCCTCCGCCAAGTAGTCCGGAAATCAGTCCGCCGAGCGCGTCACCGAGCGCACTGCCTGTGGAGTTGTCGGAAGATGAGGAACCGCCGGCGAGGTTGCCGAGCAAATCGCGGATGTCGGGTTCCGCCTTAATGGTCGGGGCAGAAAGCATAAAGAGGCCCAAAATGGCGAATACAATCTTTTTCATACCTTAATATAACATTGGGTTTTGCTGAAAAGTCACGGCACGGGCCGTGATTTTGCCGCAAAATTAACAAATTCTTTTTCAATCACGTCATAAATATAGGGTTGTTGGGCGGCATGTTTGTGTTAAAAACTTTAACACTTGTTTGTTTTTCCCTTATGCAAAAAAGCCGTAACTTTACAAAAATTTTGCTTACAGGTCAGGAATGTTAAAATCCCGACGGAATCAAAATGTTGGCTTCCAGTCCGTTGCGACAAAATATGGGTTGAAGCCATAAGAAGCTTCCGGAAACCAGGAGGCCACATTTCAAAGTGCATTGATGAAAACAATGGTAAAAAAGATATTAGCCATTATCGTCTTGGCTTTAATCTCGGCGGGGAGCCATATGAGCGCCCAGGTCGAATTCAAGCGCGGACTGGAGCAGATATCCTTCATCCCAAAGGGGCAATGGATAACAGGAGTCAGCGTCAGTTTCTCACAGTCAAACCAAGACAACTACCAGTTCTTCATAGTAGAGGATGTGTCAGGCGACGCGTATACTTTCAAGGTCAGCCCGATGGTTATGTACTGCTTCAAAGACAACCTGTGTGCCGGAGGCAAAATGGCGTACACCCGTACCCGCACCCGTCTTGACCAGGCCCGGGTTGTCATCGACTCCGAGACCGACTACTCGATTGACAACCTTTACCAGATTTCACACAACTATTCCGCTATGGCCTGCTTCCGTAATTACATCAGCCTCGGACGCAGCCACCGTTTCGGGTTCTTCAACGAAGTGCAGCTGCAGTTTGGGGGCGGAGAGTCAAAAGTGATAAACGGACGCGGCAAGGACCTCTCAGGCACATTTGACAAGAGTTGGAACATGAACATCGGGCTTGCTCCGGGGATGGTGATGTTTCTAAACAACTACTCGGCGATAGAGGTCAACGTCGGGGTGCTTGGTTTCAACTATTCCCACACCACATCCAAGACCGATCAGATTTACCTTGCCTCGCGCGAGTCAAAGCAGGCCAATTTCAAAATCAACCTCTTCTCGATAACATTCGGGGTAGCTTTTTATCTGTAAAAAACCGAGACAGTCATGATAAGAAAACTTTTTCTGATGATATTAGGCCTGATTGTCGCGGTGTTGTCGCTGGCGACTGAGGCATGGGGTGCTGACCGGGAGTTCACCGACGCAATCCCGTTGCTGGGGGCGCTCGCCAAAGGGGAAAAGATACCTATCGACTCCACAGTCATCGCCCAAGACGAGATAGATGAGACTGTGATTGTGGGAGGCGACACCGTGTCGATAGTCCTGCCGCAGAAAAATTACGGACGTTACAATCGAGGGCTTCACAATTACCTTTTCATCCCGAAAGGGCAGTGGTCTTTCGGCCTGATGGCATCATATGGAGAGTTCTCGACCGATGATGTGCAGCTGCTGTCAGTGTTGAAGAATCTTGACCTGAACATTAAGGCATACTCCCTGCAGCCGTCTATAACATATTTCTTCCGCAACAACCAGTCAATAGGAATGAAATTTGTCTACGTCCGCCGCAATCTTGACCTCCTGGGACTGTCGGTAGACTTCAGCGACGACATGAACTTCAGCCTCAAGGATGTCAGCTATTATGAGCAGAGCTACTCGACATCCGTGTCATACCGCAATTATGTGGGGTTGGGGCGCGACAGGCGTTTCGGTGTGTTCAACGATGTCGACCTCGCGTTTGGATCCGGCTCTTCAAGATTCAAACGTTATTATGGGGGAGAATTGCGTGACACACGCACAAATTCGATGACAGCCTCGCTGAACTTCTCTCCCGGCCTGTGTGTCTTCATTATGGATTATGTCAGCTTCAATGTCAGCTTTGGTGTTTTCGGCATAAAGGTCCATCAGGAGAAGCAGCAGACCAACGGAGTGGAGGAAGGCACACGTTTCACCTCCGGGGCGAATTTCAAGTTCAACATTTTCAACATCAACTTCGGCATGGCCGTCTTCATCTGATTCAGCTAAGGAATGGAAAGAACGCCAATCAAACATATGTCACGGGCCACACGCCGCCTGGTGTGGGTGCTGATGTCAGTTGCCTCCCTGTCATTGCAGGGCTGTCTGCAAAACAACATCCCTTATCCGCGTATCCAGCCTGATTTCCTGACGATGGAGGCAGACGGACTTGTGAAACCGGCGGAGATTGATGCTGCCAACCGTATGGTGACACTGACATTCGGCGAGGAAGTCAACATAAAGGCCGCCCAGATCACGTCCTACACAATCACCGAAGGAGCCTCATTTACCAGCGGTAACCTCAGCGCCCCAATTGATTTGTCGGAATACTATATATGCACCCTCTCGCTTTACCAGAATTATGACTGGGTTATAAAGGGAGTGCAGACAATCGAGCGCTACTTCACGGTCGAAAACCAGGTAGGGGCGACCATCATCGATGTCGGCGGCCGACGTGTCAAAGTGAATGTGTCGTCTAACGGCGGAGGGCTCAAGAATGTAAAAGTGCTGACCATGAAGCTCGGCCCGGTTAATTCCATAGTCACACCGGCCCTCGAAGGGGAGACCATAGATTTGACCCGCCCGGTCGACGTGACTGTGAGGGCGTATGGAGAGGAATGTGTCTGGACGATAATCGGCGAGGAGGTGACATCCAACGTGCAGACTGTCAGGGCCGATGCCTGGACGAATGTCGCATGGGTGTATGGAGCCGGACTCGACGGGGTGGACAACGGCGTTGAATACCGCCAGTATGGAAGCCAGGAATGGATCAAAGCCCCCTCGGCATGGGTGACAAACACCGGTTCCACATTCTATGCGCGGCTTGTCAGCCTCAATCCCGAGACTGAATATGAGGCCCGCACTTATGGTGGGGATGAATATGGAGACGTGGTGAGGTTCACGACCGGATCCATTGTACAGGTACCTAACTCTTCGCTGTCAGACTGGTCTAAGAATGGCGCGGTATGGCAGCCGTGGGGCGAAGGACAGACTCCGTATTGGGACACCGGCAACAAAGGGGCGGCCACTTTGGGGCAAAGCAATGTGGTTCCGACATCCGACACCTCCTCGGGGACAGGGCAGGCTGCAATGCTGCAGACCAAGTTTGTCGGAGTCGGCATCATCGGCAAAATCGCCGCGGGAAGTGTCTTCATAGGCTCCTATCTCCGCACGGATGGCACAAACGGTGTCCTGCAGTTTGGCCGCGAGTTCACCGAGCGTCCCACAAAACTGCGAGGCTATTTCAACTACAAGACGGCGCCAATCAACAAAGCAAGCGCCGAATACCAGCATTTGATGGGCCAGCCTGACACCTGTGTGGTGTGGTGCGCGTTGATTGACTCTCCCGAACCGTTCGAGTGCCGGACAAATCCCAAAGACCAGAACCTGTTTGATCCGTCAGCCTCATATGTGGTTGCTTATGGAAGGATGCAGTGTGGCCAGGATGTCCCCCAATATATACCATTCGAGGTAGAATTACAATACACCGCAACCAATCGCCGTCCGACATATCTTGTCGTGGTGGCCTCATCAAGCAAATATGGCGATTATTTCACAGGAGGGGATGGCGCGGTGATGTGTGTCGACGACCTCGAACTGCTGTATGACTATTAAGACCCAGAATCGAAACATAAAAACGACCGATATATGAAAAAAACGATAAAAGGGCTCGCCGCGTTGGTAGTGGCAGCTGTGGCATCCGGAATGGCAGCCAACGCGCAGAGCTATATGTTTGATAATCCTGAGAACCGCACATACTTTGGTGTGAGGGCGGGGCTTGACGTGTCTTCGGCCGCCAATGGCGGGGCGATGTTCAGCAATAAGGCCGGTTTCAGTGTCGGTGCGGTCTATGACATCCCGGTCGTGGCCAACCTTTACTTCGAGCCCGGGCTGTATCTCTTCTACAACACTTTCGGAACCGTGCATCTTGAGACCTACGCCTATACCATCACAGACTCCGAGGGAAATGAAGATGAGTATTACAAGCTTTATCAGGTTGACGGCACATTGCGCAACTTCGGTTTCCGCATACCTATGAACATCGGTTATCATTTCGACTTTGCCGATGACCTCTCGGTAAGCGTCTTCACCGGCCCTCAGCTCAATGCCAGCCTTGTCGCGCGATATCATCAGAATGAGGTGATCACTCCCGGCGACCAGGTAGTGAAGTCAACTTCGGTCGACGCGTTCGGCACCGGAGGTTTCAAGCATCTCGACGTGCAGTGGAATTTCGGCCTCGGCCTGACATACCAGCGCTACTTCATGAGCATCGGAGGTTCGGTCGGCATCACCCGGATGAAGAGCGCCTCGGTGATTCAAGCCGGACCCTATGAGGTCGATCTGCGCCGCAACATCCGCCGCAATCTCTTCAATATCTCTGTCGGATATAATTTTTAATCCTTACTTACGCCGTGACACATTCCGGGCTGTCGATGGCATCCCTCTTTGATTACGGATTATTGAAATATGGAAATAAGGAGTCTGGAACATATTTGATTTGACGCGCTATTTCGTGGATTTGAGAATGCGTTCTCTGATTATGAAATTCATTTCGACAAGGAGGAGGTGCGGTCAATGCTTCCACGGCGGGGATATGAGCCGCGCCTCTCATTCGCGGTTTTTGATGAGGGCCGTATCGTGGCGTTCACATTGAATGGAATCGGTCTTTTCAACGGAGTCAAGACCGCATACGACACCGGCCCCGGGACGGCAAAAGATTACCGGGGACATGGCCTGGCGGTAAAGATTTTCGACAATTCCCTCCCATTTCTGAAAGAGGCGGGTGTCAGGCAATATCTGCTTGAGGTGTTGCAAGGTAACCATAAGGCAATCAATGTGTACCGTCAGTTGCAGTTTGTGACGGTGCGTGAATTTGACTGTTTCAGGCAGAGCATTGCCGAAATCAGCAGTCTCGACACCTCTATGCGATATGCCGACATCAGAGTTGAGCTTGTTGATACTGATATAATCCGTGCCGCCGGAGCATTCTGTGATTTCTACCCGTCGTGGCAAAACAGCATTGAGTCAATTGAAAGAGGTCGAGGTGGGCTGACCTGCATTAGCGCTTTCCATTCCGACAGGTTGGTCGGATACTGTGTGTCCTGCGACGGGAGATTTGACCCAGTTGGCGGTGAATAGGGAATACCGTCGTGGAGGAATTGCCACTCGGTTGCTACGGGAAACCATGGCCCGGATGTCTGCGGATTTTATCAAAGTGCTGAACATACCGTCAGATGACACATCGCTGTACAGATTCCTTGCCGACAAAAATATAAATCTGATGAACCGGCAGTTTGAAATGGTGTTGCCTTTTTGATATACTGATGCTGCAAACAGACTCTATCAGCAAATCCGAAATTGATATAGTGTTTTCACAGATGCCATATACTGTTGCGGTATGACTTGAGTTCATCTTCCGGCAACTGGGTTATGGCTTTGTCAAACTCCCGGAGCAATGCGGCCTTGTCGTCGGGCAATGCTCCGGTGATCGGGACTGTGTTGGAAATGTGATGGCCGAGCAGGTTGACGCGGATATTCAGCCTGTCGATGAGTGTACGCATCTCCATCAGCCGTTCAATCTCCGGCTCCTCAGTATATGTGCCGTCTATCACTTCCTGATATAGCTGCGATTCGGGGAATATCGTGAGCGATACGATGTTGATGATGCAAGGGTGTAGTCGATTCAGGACATCTGCTGTCGCCACGGCGCTTTCCACTCCTTTGCCTTTCCCTCCGAGTCCATTGAGATAGAACACGTTGTAGCGTATTCCTGCCTCGTCGAGTTTCGACAGCTGCTCAAGAATGTCAGAGGCGAGATAACCTTTGTTCATTCTATCGAGGGTCTCGTCGTGAGCTGTCTCAATGCCGATGTTGATGCTGTCAAGCTTCATATGCCTGAGGTTCCTCAGCTCTTCCACCGACTTTGGCATAATGTCCGTGACGCGGGCGAACATTCCGAATGACACCATATGAGGGAGGTATTTCCTTAGTAGGATCGCCACATCCATCAGTCTGTTGTAGCTCAACACAAAAGGATTTGCACCGGTGAGATAGACACGCCGTGCGCGTGGTTGCCACTGACGGATGACTTTCAGGTCTTCTTCAACCTCAGAGAGAGGCGACATACGGAACGGAGTGCCGTGGTAAAGACTACAAAATTTGCACTTGTGCCATGTGCAACCGGATGTGATCTGAAGAAGCTGAGAATTGGCTTCGTATGGTGGTCGCCATACCTGTCCGGTGAAATGAAGTTCAGGATGTGTCATATCTCGATTATTTTTATTAACTTCGTGGTGCAAAGTTAGATGATTATCAGCGCAGAAGCAATGACTTACCTGAGGGTTTGACCCTTACCGGAAAGTTTGTATTGCTCGTAATCAGCTTTTTTGCGCCCCCGGTTATGGCTAAAAAACTTGACTACGAATATTGCAAGGCGGCTCCGATGCTTGAATGGCTCGGCAACAAGTGGGCACTGGTGGTTCTCGTGAAGATTTCTGAGAACGGGCCGGTGCGCTTCAACGATCTGTACCGCAACATCCCGTCGGTTTCGGAGAAAGTGCTTTCGCAGGTGCTAAAGCAGTTAACCACCGATGGCATCATAAGCCGCGAACTCTTTCCGGATGTTCCTCCACGGACGGAATACTCAGTGACGGAGTTCGGCAAGACACTTCTGCCTCATATCGAGGCTCTGCTCAATTGGGGGCGTGAGAACTTTGAACAGATAATGGAAAACCGACAAAAACACTACTAACGATATGGATATGAAATTCTGTCAGAGCTGCGGAATGCCGCTCACCAATGAAGTACTCGGCACAAATGCCGACGGCTCGCCAAACGAGGATTACTGCATCTATTGCTACAAAGACGGCAAGTTCACGCAGGACATGACAATGGCGCAGATGATTGACCACTGCGCTCAGTTCACCGATGAGATAAACATGAACTCAGGTCAGAATCTCACGGTCGAACAGATGAAGGAGCAGATGCGTCAGTTTTTCCCGCATCTCAAACGCTGGAAAAAGCAATAGACAATTATGAGTAACGAAATTTTATATATACTCCTGCCGGACTATGCGGCGCATGAGGCGGTGTTTCTTTCGCAGGCTATCGCCTCCGATGAATATGCGATGAAGGAAAATCCGAAGTATGTCAATAAGGTGGTCGCCCCGACATTGGAGCCGGTGAAATCAATCGGTGGGTTTCGCACAATGCCGGATTATTCGTTTGATACGATACCCGATGATTATGCTGCGCTGGTGCTGATTGGTGGTTTCGGGTGGAGTACGCCTGTTGCTGAACTGGTTGTGCCAATTGTCAAAAGAGCTGTGGAAAGAGGGAAGGTTGTCGGTGCGATATGCAATGCAGCATCATTTATGGCAAAGCACGGTTTTCTCAATGCGGTGAAACATACCGGCAATGGGCTTGACCAGTTGAAGCTGTGGGGTGGAGAGAATTACACTAACCCCGAGAGGTATATCCATGCGCAAGCCGTAAGCGATAGAAACATCGTTACTGCCAACGGTTCTGCAACCCTTGAATTTGCAAAAGAGTTACTTTCGTTGCTCGAAAACGACACGCCGGAACGAATCGAAATGTACTATCAGTTCAACAAGCAGGGTTTCTGCAACCTTTTCTCGATTGAATGAAGAGGGTCATTGTCATAGGTTGTCCGGAGCCGGAAAGAGTATCTTTTCAATAAAACTATCCTCTCAAATAATCATATCATTATGTTTATCGCAATACTTACATATAGAAAGCCGTTGAGCGAGGTTGATAAGGTTCTCGCCTCTCATCGTGACTATCTTGCCGAGCACTATGCGGCCGGCGATTTCATCACATCCGGTCCGCAGACACCCCGCGTTGGCGGTGTGATAATGATAAGGGCCGAAAGCCGTGAAGCAGTAGATTCCATTATTGCGCAAGACCCATTCAACATCAACGGAATCGCCGACTATCAGATTGTAGAGTTTACACCGACAATGTTTGCAGAATCGAGCCTTTCCGACATTCTTAAATAGGTATTATGCCGATGGAGATCAAAAAGACTATAATGATATGGCTGGCAGTCACCATCATTGTGATGTTCGCATTGCCTTTTGCTGTTGCCCGGCTTGCGTCTGAATGTTCCGGAATGGCACTGTGCATGATGCTTTTCTTAATTGTGAATCCTATTTATTCTGCGATTCTTGGTTATCGCTGCGGGAAAGACATAAAGAAAATGTGGAATCTTCCATTGGTGTCAGCCGTAGCGTTTCTTGCCGGGACATGGATTTTCTTTGACATACATGAATTATGGTTTGTCGTCTATGCAACAGTATATCTTGCAATAGGTTGGACTGCAATGGCTATAAGCAAGCATATAAACAGTCCCAATAAGGGTAATGATATTTTCCCGTTTTCAGACGCTCCAAATACGGCTGTTTTCATATGCAGTCATATCCTGGATGGTAAAGAAAAAATATTATTTGTTTCACACGATACGGATGACGGAGCATGGCAATTCCTTTGTGGTAAAGAACATAATGAAAGCGACGCAAGGATAGTTTCATTAAAGTATGTATTGGGCTTAGACCCGACTATCGGCAACCTGAAAGATTTACCTCTGGGCTATTGTGCAGAAAGAGAATCCAAGAATGACAAGTGGATAATTGCAAAGAATTAAATCATGCCTTACATATCAATCGAGAGCGGCAAACTGACCGCAGAACAGAAGAAGCAGTTGATTGAACGGTTGACTGCAACAGCCTCCGAAATAACCAATATCCCGGAGCAGTTCTTTACGGTTACCATCAAGGAAATACCTGACGAGAACTTTGGCATCGGTGGCAAATCAATCGATGAGATAAAACGCAATTACAAGCCATGAAGGTAATCGGAATCAACGGAAGTGCCCGAAAAAACGGCAACACGGCCTTGATTATCAGCAAGGTCTTTGATGAACTCAATAAAGAGGGTATCGAATGTGAGCTGATACAATTGGCTGATTATGAAATACTGCCATGTCGCGGATGCTTTGCTTGTAAAGGCAGATGCAACTGTGTGTTTGCGAATGATGGATTTGCAGACATATTCAGCCGTATGGCAGATGCAGACGGCATTGTTCTTGGATCTCCGGTATATTCCGCTGATGTGTCTGCAAAGATGAAAGCCTTTCTGGAGCGTGGAGGTGTTGTCGTTGCAACCAATCCGGGAATTCTTCGCCATAAGATAGGTACCTCGGTTGCCGCGGTGCGTCGCGGTGGCGGCATGACTACCGTTGACACCATGAATCACTTTATGCTCAACAAAGAGATGATTGTCGTTGGCTCCACCTATTGGAACATGGTCTATGGCAAGAATATCGGAGATGTCCTCAATGATGAGGAAGGCATGGCTAATATACGCAACCTCGGCAAAAATATGAGTTTTGTCCTTAAAAAAATCAGATTATGAATGTAAAGGCAGAGTTGCTGCGGTTTATTGAAAACAATACCAACTTGCGGCTTAATGACGTAAATATCAAGCCGGAAAAGATACGGGCGATCATGATAAACGAAGTTGTCCCGGTTGATTCTGACGATGACTTCTACGGAAAGCCTGACTCTGCATATATGTCGACGACAATCCCATTGTTCCGTAAAGCGGGAATAGAGGTAAGTGGTATTCAGGATATATTGAGCCTCGGCATTTACATTACAAATGCCGTCAAGACGCCCAAATCGGAATATGCGGTTTCAAAGGAAAGCATTGAAGAAAGTCTGCCGTATCTTGAAAAGGAACTTGAGCTGTTTCCCAATCTTCAGGTTGTGATGCTGATGGGTGATGTGGCGAAAAAAGCCTTTAATATGATAAGCAAGAAGTCAACCGGGAAAAATGCCGTTCCCGGTATATCCACCTACAAATTGCGTAACACTGAGATTCTCTATAGAGGATGTCGCGTTCTGCCTTCCTATATAATGACAGGGCAAAACCTCCTTATCGAGAAATCAAAGTTTCAAATGGCATCGGAGGATATTACTTTGATGTATAGACTGATAAATAAAGTGTAATTGCAATTGCCACTCACTCAGCGGCAATAGTCCTACATATAATGCATGACAACAGATTGCAGGATATGACCTTAGCAGAACTATGGGGATTGTTTCCTGTCGTTCTGACTCCGCACAATCCTCGGTGGATTTTTTTGGCAGAGGAGGAAATACGGTTGCTGACAGATATTCTTTCCGAATATGATCCCATCATCAATCATATCGGCAGTACTGCGATTCCTGACATTCAGGCTAAACCGATAGTGGATATTCTTGTAGAAATCTCCCCGGGAACCGAATGGCAGTCGATAATTGAAATATTGGAACGCAACGGATATATCTGTATGTCAGAATCTCATACCCGAATCAGTTTTAACAAAGGATACACGCCTGCCGGATATGCCGACAAAGTGTTTCATATCCATGTGCATAGGACTGGAGATAACGATGAAATCTTATTCCGTGACTATCTGATAGCGCACCCTGAATCCGCCAAAGAGTATGAAACATTGAAACGGTCTCTGCTGCCGAAATACAGGAGCAACCGCGACAGATATACCGAAGCCAAAACTACGTTTGTTAAAAAGATAGTCGAACTTGCCAAAGCCAACTGATGAAAATCTATCAACCGAGAGAGGAGCTGCGCCCATATGTGCGCTATTATTGGGTGCTGGAAAGCCATGAGCATTTCAGCATCCTGACCTTTCCTATCGGTTGTCCGCAGATTATTTTTCACAAGAAGACTCCGCTTTATATCCCGGAACTTGACAAGAACCAGTCTCAATTTACAATTAGCGGGCAGGTGAATTTCCCCGCGCATATTCAATCAGACGGAAGACTGGAAATGATTGTGGCGGTTTTCTATCCACATACCATCGGGATGTTTATCGGCACTCCGCCATCGGCATTCCACAATCTTGAAATTTCCGGCTATGATATCGAGAATCGGCAACTCAATGAGATAGCTCAAAGGATTTTCGACTGCAAGATTGCCAAGGAGTGTATTGATATACTGGAAGATTTCCTGACATCGAAGATTCAACCGGGCTTGAATATCAGCCGTGTTGGTTCGACAATCGGCACATTGCTTCACGCTCCTTTTACATCTGTGAATGCTCTTGCCGACAGTGCCTGTCTCAGCAAGCGACAATATGAAAGGGTTTTCCGCGAAACTGTCGGCATGAATCCGAAGGAATATGCTCGCATCGTGCGATTTCAGAAAGCTCTGTGGCTGATGCAGAAGGGAGAATGCAACTATGCCGGAATCGCTGCCGAATGCGGTTACTCCGATCAATCCCACTTTATAAGGAATTTCAAGGAACTGAGCGGATACACGCCTCAGTCGCTCATAAAACATTGCGCTCCATATTCAGACCTGTTCACCAATCCGGCATAATGTCGCATTTGTTCTATCTGGAGTTGATTGACCATAATAATTTTGCATCAAAAAACTATGATGCAGGAAGTCAATCCGAAAGAAACCCCACGGGCATACGCCTTTGAAATGTGGATGAAGGCTCCAATGCCGATGGTTACGCTTTTCAAAACTCTCGATGTGACCAGATTGCGCAAAGTCAGCCGTAAGCGAGGAATGAAGTTCAACATGCTGATGTGCTGGTGCATCGGTAAAGCTGCCACGCAGGTAAAGGAGTTCTATATGCTTCCGGTCGGTGACAGACTAATCAGATATGACTCAATTGCAGTCAATACCATTGTTGCCAATTCGCAAGGCGAGGTAAGCTCGTGTGATATACCTTTCAGTGAAGACCTCTCGCGCTTCAATGAAGACTATCTTTGCCTGACACGCAAAGTTGCCGACACCTGCGAGAATCACGACATCACCGACAGCATGGTAATTGGCACATCAGCATTGGCTCAATATGACATAGACGGTGCGGTTGGCATGTATAGCGGCATATTCAACAATCCTTTTATGATTTGGGGGGCATATCGCCGCCGGTGGTTCAGGGCAACCCTCACAGTATCATTCCAGTTCCACCACAGCCAAATGGATGGCGCCCATGCCGCTCGCTTCCTTTCTCTGCTTCAAAAGGAAATCTCTAACGTTTAGCGATTGCTTCGAAATTGTCAAGTGCCCACTCGATGAGATTCCCGAGCAACGGGATAAGGCTTTTGCCGAGTTCTGTCAGCGAATACTCCACTTTAGGAGGAATCTCGGCATACAGTTTTCTTGAAATCAGACCATCGGCTTCAAGGCTTTTAAGAGTTTCCGTAAGAACTTTCGGGGATATGTCTGGAATTGCCCTCCCAATTTCATTGAAACGGGTTGCCTCGTTCTCTGCAAGGACACAGAGGACGAGCATGGTCCATTTGCCTGAGAATCGGCTTATGACGTTCCTGACCGGACATGATGCAATGCCGGTATATTTTTTCAAATTTTCTTTCAGAGGTAAAGCGTTCATACTCAAAAATCGTTACCTGAATGTAAGTGCCTTACGCCGGAGTAACGTCTTGCATAACTCCAAGACATGATCTAACTTTGCGCTATCTAAACGAAAGCGGCTTACTGCTGCAAAGTTAATGATTTTATTTCAAACCGAGAAATATGAGCGAAACCAAGACTTTGAATTCCGGCGACAAATTCGCCCACGTATCCGTCGGGCCGCTGTGTGGCTTCGAGGGTAAGCAGTTTGTGAAGGAGGCGGCAGGTGCCACTTCATGCGAAATCTCATTCGGCACGTTGCCATCCGGCGCTGCAGTCCCATTCTTTCACAGCCATAAGGCTAATGAGGAAAATTACATCATACTCTCCGGAGCGGGGAAATTTCAGGTTGACGACACCGTTTTTGATGTGGCTGAGGGTTCTGTAATCCGAGTGTCAACCAACTGCGACCGCAATCTCAAGTGCACATCAACAGAAGCAATGACCTATATCTGCATACAGGCCAAGGAAGACAGCCTCGGCGATTATACCATGACCGATGCAGAGATAACCGAGCGGAAAAGCCTGCTCTGACAATATCGGGAAATACACTACTAAACAGGATGAAAGTGACAGATTTTTCTGTCATCTTCATTCTGTTTATGTGTACAAGGTTATTGATGTTTTGATGATAGGGATTTGGTTATATCATTCAGATGCTCGCGTCCCCAGGCTGACAGCTGGTTGAGTATCGGTATCAGAGACCTGCCTAACACTGTCAACTCGTATTCCGTGCGTGGCGGGACCTCGGCATAGAGAATCCTCTTAACCAACCCGACTGATTCAAGTGTTTTCAGATGCCCTGACAGTACTTTGGGTGATATGTCGGGGATAGCCCTTGACAATTCGTTGAAACGCATTACACCGAACTCGTCAAGAATGACGAGGAGGAGCATCGACCACTTGTTGGCGAAGTGGGCTATCACGTTTCTCATAGGACATGTGGCGACACATGAATATTTTTCTGAGATTTTTTCGGTCTTCATTTGTCTGATACTGACTAAAAGTGAGTTTGAGGTAAGCAGTTGCTTTAAAAGTAACCTCTTGCAAAACAGTGTTTTGGGATATAACTTTGCACTATCCGAAGGGTAGCTGTTATCCTTCGCAAAGTTAACAAAAAACAATCCAAACTCACAAATTATGACTGAAATCAAAATTAACATTCCAAAATCGTCTAAGCCCTCAGGCCAGGCTGTGTATGTGATGCTCGGATTCGGTTTCGATGAAATCGAGGCTCTCGGCCCAGTCGATGTGTTGCGACGTGCCGGTATGGATGTGTTCACAGTCTCTATGGTCGACAACCGCCTTGTAAAAGGTGCCACTGGAAACCTTGTTGTCGCAGATATGGGCTTGCCTGAATTTAAACCGAAGGTGTCAGACTGGATTATCTTTCCGGGAGCTGACAAGTCGGAAGCGGCAGTGAATCTCAATGACGAGCTAAAGGCGATAGTCATGAACCACTGGAGCAACGGAGGCAACATCGCCGCCATATGTGCGGCCCCGGCTCTTGTCCTTGGTCCTCTCGGAATCATCAACGGAGTGAAGGCGACGGGCTATCCATTTCTCAGGGAAGACTTCGAGAAAAGGGGAGGAGTCTATTCCGAAGAGCCAGTGGTTGTAGGCGAACGACTGATAACGTCAAAGGGCCCTGGCACAACGCTCGAATTTGCCCTTGCCATCGTCCGCCAAGTCAAAGGCGCTGAAACCGAAAAGGCGCTCCGTGATGGTATGGTCATCCCTGGTCAGAATTGCGGTCAAAACTGCTGTTGCGCGGATTGACAATGTCGAGCCGCCTCATATTGTAAGCCAGCTTTGAGGCATTTAGAATTTCAACAAAAACAGTGCGGCTTCAGTCTGAGGCCGCACTGTTCTTGCCGAAATCTCTCAAAAAGGCTATTGCTCTTAAAAAATCCGTCAAAAAACATCTGCAAAATTTTGTGATTTCAAAAATAACAGCTACCTTTGCACTCGGAAATGACAGAGGTCAGCATCCGATTTTGGAGCGATGCTCGAGTGGCTGAAGAGGCACGCCTGGAAAGCGTGTATACCCCAAAAGGGTATCCCGAGTTCGAATCTCGGTCGCTCCGCAGAGAGAAGCACTGATTATCAACACGATAGTCGGTGCTTTTTTCTTTATCGGATATGGCCAAGTGCTTATGAGAAACGGCAATAACAAGTCTGAGAAAACTTGCAAAAATTCAGGCGGATATAGTCTCGTTTCGTTGTATAATATCGGGATTGAGCCAAGAGATTCGATATGCGATGGTAGTTCGGCGCTGATTTGTGGCGTTACCTCAACAAGATTTCCCTTTTTTGAGAAGGCATGTCCGACTCGTTGTAAGATGTGAATTGTACAATAATTTGGCGTTTTGTGCGTTGTTTTGGTAGTGTATTTATGTGTGTATGTGCAATATGAAAAATGTCAAACAATTATTCCATCTGTTGGCTTTGTTGATGTTTCCGCTCGCAGTGACAGCAGGTGAACCTCAAAAAGGTTACAGGGGATTTGTGTATGCAAATGTTGATTTATCATTCCAACAAGGTGGTTACGGAGACAATACAACGACAGTGTATTATGGGGTTTCCACATCTCAGGGTTACCAGTTCAACAATCACTTCTTTTTGGGCGCAGGTTTTATGTTTGAACGCCATCATCCGGTATATCATAATTCCGGATTCAGTTTTCCTGTTTATATTCATACGAGAACAGATTGGACGTTTGGAAAAATTCCCTTGTATGGCGATGTCCGTATCGGTGGAGTGGTCTTGGGCGATTACAGATTGTATTTATCTCCCACTGTGGGTTATAGACTCAATTTAGGCCGCAAAAGCAATGTCAACTTTGGCATCGGGATGAATTTAAGGGGCTACAGATGGAATGATGAGAAAACGTTGCATCCTCAGCTTTCCGTCAGGGTTGGTGTCGACTTCTGACCATACCGACAGGAACCGCCCGGAACACAACGATTGCGAGGGCTATATCTTATCAGAGCATAGTCAAACAATTAAGATTTCTTGTTGAATTGCTTTCTAATCTTGTCGCCAATTATAGAACCATAGATGCCAAAAAATCCGCTTGATCAGAGCGGATTTAAAGATGAGTAAATGTTGATTACTTGATGGAGTTAAGGTCGCGGAACAATTTTGTGTATTGAGGCCACATGTGGACGATGCCATAGACAATAGCAAAAGTCAGAGTGGCTACCATTGCCCAAAATCCTATGGGATTATATACCCACGCGGTCTGAAGAAGTAGAGTGAAGAATACTGCCAGACAGATCCCGAAGAATGCCTCCGATGATATGACCATCAATTTGAGTGTCGTTGTTTTTGAGAATAGTTGCGCGGGCGGTAGGGCTGCAATATCTATCTTTTTGAGATAGCGGAACATGAATATATACCATACAGCTGCTGCCAACAGGCAAACGGCCATACCGATTTTAAGGTAGTTGGGGAACGAAAGGAAAGACTGGTTGCCGATAGCCATTGCGATGAAAACAAACGCAATGATAAGGCATGAGGTGAATCCCTGACGGAATTTTTTGAGTATCTTGGACTTCGCGGTTTCGGAAGTTGACACATTGATTTTTATGTCGGTGTTGGTCTTGGCGAGGAGTTGGTCCAGCGTTGACATACTTTTTTTGAGTTCGTCGAGTTGCATATTATATCTGTTTGGAGAGTTTTTCTTTGATTCGGTGAATTTTCACAGCAACAGTGTTGCGTTTCATTCCGAGGGTCTCGGCAATTTCATCGTAGGTATATTCGTCAAGCCAAAGAAGAATGATAGCCTTCTCTATATCTTCAAGCCGGTTAATCAAGGACTGCAAGGTTTGAAGATTCTCTCGTTGGGCATCATCGATTTCGGTTGATACATCCAGCAGGCCGAAGTCTAACGAAACTGTGTCGAGCCGAGGTTTGGATGAGCGTATGGTCATCAGGGCAGAGTTTACCGCTACGCGATAAATCCAGGTTGATATTTTGCTGTCACCTCTGAATTGACTTAATCCAAGCCAGATGTTTACGTAGATTTCTTGCCGCAGATCTTCAAACGGCATTTTGTCGGTCGCGTAGAAGTAGCAGACCTTGTTGATGATTCGGGAGTTCTCTTGTATTAGCGAAGCAAACTCCCTTTCGTTTATTGGAGGACTTTTCATATTGAGTTTGTTTTGCTTCGTTAGGTGCATGTTGAAGCCCGAAAGTTTCACCAACTGAATTTTTTTGGAGATTTTTTGGCGTTTTATTCGTAAGCATTTGGATTTCAGATGACTAAAGAACGGTATTTCTGCATATGATGTCGGTATTCATTGCTTTGGCGATGAATGCTGCAATCCAGTAGATTATTCTGTTGGGGGTTAGGGTGTTGTCAAGGCTCAGAGCTTCGGTACTTTGATGATTGTGGTATCGGGGAAATGCCGGGTGAGATAGCGGGATATGAAAGCGTATGTGTCCTCGGCAATCAATATGTCAGTGTCGAAATATGTGTTGTAGAGGACAATCGGCATTTCAATATTCCGGTTCTTGATTGCCTCAAAAGAGAGCAGGGCATGGTTTATCGACCCCAGCGAGGAGTTGACGACCATAATCAACGGGAGATTGCGTGACGAGATGTAGTCTATCGTAAGGAAGTCATCCGTGATCGGCACCATCAGGCCGCCTGCGCCCTCGACAAGGACGATGTCGTAACGCCTCTCCAGTTCGGCCGAAGCTTTGTCAATGATTTCGAGTGGTATGTCGCGGTTGTCAAGACGGGCTGCCAGCTGGGGGGAGCACGGGTGGGTGAAAATCAATGGCGCAGTGATTGACTCCCCGTTGATTGGAGCTTGCGATATGTCGAGAGGGGTGGTGTCTTCCGGCATAAGTCCTGTTCCCATCAGGCGACGATGTGTCTCGATGTCTTCTGATATCGAGAGATTTCCGGTCTGTATGAATTTCTGTGTTATGACCGATTTGCCATTGTCCATCAATTGGCGTGCATACCATCCGGTGCAGTATGATTTGCCTGCATCTGTGTGTATGCCAGAGACGAAGTATTTCATAATCTATGCATTATTGGGAATGATTCAAGCCTCGGCATATGGCTTGGAAAGAATCATATAGACAGGCTGGAATGTCAATGTCGCATGGCCGTCGGATGTCAATGGCCAGTTTCTCAACAGCACGCGGGTTCTGGCAGGGGAGTGGTTGCCCGGAAGGGCGTTCACTCCGGTGAGGCGCAAATGTCGCAAGGCGTCAGCCGGAGTGTCGAAATGTATGGTCTCTTCCTCGACATCCATCGCCTCGATGCGAAGGCCAGATTCCTCGGCGACGCGCCTCATCCAGTCAGGAGAGGGATATTTGAGACCGCTCCCCACAGTCGCGCTTATTTCTCTCAGCGTCTCCGGGCCATAGAATGACAATGCTATTATGCCGCCATGGCGTAACGCGGCAGCACATCTTTTCAGCATCTGGCGTGGGGAGTTGAGCCATTGGAACATTGAGGCGGAAAAAATCAGGTCGCGTGAATTGCCTTTGATAGCAGTTTCCTGAAACTCCTCTGATTCGGCGTCACCTCGCAGAATCTCCAAATTGACATCGCAATGCGGTGGTATTTCATCTGTCACCCATGAACTGTCAGCGCAACGACCAATGTCAGACAATGTCACGGCTTCACACCTTGGAGACAGACTACGCAGGTAAGTGCGGGTGAAAGTGCCGTCGCCATACCCGAGTTCGAGCAAAGAAAGCTTGCCCGTTGCTCTTTCAGGCTCGGAATTGTGGAATACACTGACAAATTTGTCAAACAGTTTCCGGGCTGTGGCCTGTTGCGCCACCGCGTTTTCGGTGTATGAGTCCAGCGCGGTGGTGAATTTGTCTGCGACTTTTGTCTTGTCCACTATGAATGTGTCAACAAGCCACTGGAAGTCGGGCACATGCTCCATGCCGGGTATGACAAAGATATCATATCCCTCCCAGGCTTTTGTCTGATTGTTCACTGGGAAAATCCGGTCATTCTCGCCGATAACCACCTTGTCCCAGATTGAATATCGTCGGGCTGGCGGCACTGGCGGCAACGAGGCGAACCATTCAAGTTCACGCCGCAAGGCATCGATGTCATTGGTGTTCCCGTCGACATCCAGCTGTCGCAACTTAGCCCGCGAACCGGCACAACGCAACCTGAATTTCTCGAATGTCCTGTCAGACAAACCTTCCAATGTCCCTTTGAAAATCGCCCGTGGAATACCTCTGTCATTGTCTATATGATATTCCGTGCCATTCACCGCCAGGCTCAGCGTCACCGGAATTGTCGTGTTCTCAAGGAATGCCGCAGCGGCCTTTACCCCGAAGGACCAGGCGATCACTACCACTTCTGAATATGCGGAGTCTCTTTCTTTCAGGAATGCTCTGATTTCCTCATCGATCATGTTGCCCGACAGCCCTTCATATCCTCTGACTGACAGGATGTCGAAGCCGGGTTTGCGGATGCCGGCAAACGAGTCAGGACTGAATCCCCACCCGAGAAACAAGATTATCAATGAGTTGTGACCAGTGTCACCGAGAAATACCTTTTCCATTGAGATGAAGGCTGTTTGTCAACATAGTGATAAATAATTGGCGTGAACCCTTAGGCCTCTGTCCTGGGTCAAGGCTGCGGATTGATTATCGGCAACAAATCTCGCAAAGCCCGGTTCAGCACACGGAGGTCCTCATCGGTCATGGCCGCCGACAGAGAGAAACGCAACCTGTCAGTACCGGCCGGGACTGTCGGCTTTCGGATTGGCAACGCCTTTATTCCATAGAAAAGCAGGCGCGACGATAGCTCGACCGCCTCTTTGGGGTCTCCGATTATGAGCGGTTGGATATGTGATACTTCAATCGGAATAACAGAGAACTGGCTCAACACATTGTTGAGTTGTTGCGCCAACTGCCCAAGCCGCTCCCTCAGTCCGTCGCCATGAAGCAGGCGCGACAGGGTGAAACGGGTCCACGCTATCTGCATAGGAGGCAAAACTGTCGAGAATATGAAACTGCGCGCGGTGTTGATCAGGTATTCCCTGGTGCGCGCCGATGTGATGGCGAAAGCACCCATGGATGCTCCGGCCTTGCCGAATGTGCCGATTGTGAAATCCACTTCCCAGGGGGCGGATGATTCGGCCACCAGTCCAAGGCCGCGAGGCCCCAGCACACCAAAGGCATGCGCCTCGTCGACATACAGCGACACATTCGGGAACTCCCGGCGCAACCCGAGCAATGCCTCGATGTCGGCCCTGTCGCCATCCATAGAGTAGACGCTCTCCACAATCACCAGTATGTTCTTGTGGTCGGGAGAGTGCTTTGCCAGCAACTCCCGCAGATGGCCGTAATCATTGTGGCGGAACCGGGAAAACGGAGCCTTGGACAACACGATGCCGTCGATTATCGAGGCGTGGACAAGACGGTCGGCAATGATATATGTCCCTTTTGATGCAACGGCGGGAATCAGGCCGGTGTTTGCGTGATAGCCGGAATTGAACAGAAGCGCTCCCGTGTCGTCGCCTCGGCGTTTGGAGTAAAGCAGCCTCAATGCAACTTCCAGGTTGTCGTATTCAATCTGGCGTGACGCCAACAGCCGCGACGCCGACGAGGTCATCGGCACTTTCAATGATGCCGGGTCGGCGAAAAAGCTGGCCTGTAACTCAGAGTCACCACCAAGCCCAAGGTAATCATTTGTGGAGAAATCTATCACATCACCGGTTGTCATCCGTGGCAATTCACGGTAATTCCCTTCGTGGCGGAGATTGTCAAGGTGTTCCGAAAAGTCCATTTACATTCAGTTTAGGTTGAAGTTGAATCATCGGTGCCGTCATATATGGCGGCTTAAGATAATAACAAACAACCAGGTCATTTTTCACTGTCGCGGAGAATCCCGACCATCTCTTCACACAGAACGGCGAGATCTTCCATCGGGGTCACATATGGAGGCATCACATAGACATTTCTGCCGAAAGGCCTTACCCAGATGCCCCTGTCGACACATTCTTTCTGGAATCGTCCGACATCAACTGGCTCCTTGACCTCCACCACTCCTATTGAGCCGAGGACTCTGACATCAGCCACGCAGGCGAGCTGTCGGGCCGGGGCCAGCAGCTCTTTCATCGCGGTCTCCATTGCGTTCACGGTTCCGGCGGTGTCGTTGGATTTCAGCAGGTCGATAGACGCGCAAGCCACCGCGCAGGCGAGCGGGTTGGCCATGAACGTCGGGCCATGCATCATCACTCCGGCCTCTCCACGCGAAATCGTGTCGGCGACATCCTTTGTTGTCAATACCGCCGCCATTGTCATGTAACCGCCGGTGAGGCATTTCCCGACACACATTATGTCTGGTTCGACCCCGGCATGCTCCCAGGCGAACCTTTTCCCTGTTCGCCAGAATCCGGTGGCTATCTCATCGAATATAAGATAGACACCATGGCGGTCACACAGTGCGCGGGCCTGGCGCAGGTATTCGGGATGGTAAAACCACATGCCTCCGGCTCCCTGGACCACCGGCTCAAGTATGATGGCGGCAATTTCCTGGTGTTTCTCCTCAAGGAGCTTTTCAAGTGGATGTATGTCTGCCGGATTCCATTCGCCGTCAAAACGGCTCTGAGGCTGTGGCACGAAGTATCTAACGGGGAGGGCGCTGCCGAACGCGCCGTGCATGCCTGTCACAGGATCACACACACTCATCGCGTTCCAGGTGTCGCCGTGATAGCCCGACCGGATTGTGGCGAAATTTGTCTTCAGGTGGGAGCCTCCCTTGCTTACCGCGGCCTGGACTGCCATCTTCATGGCAACCTCCACCGCCACCGAGCCGGAATCGGCATAAAAGATGTTGTGCATGGACGGGGGGGCTATCGCAAGAAGCCTCTTTCCCAGCTCTATGGCCGGCTCATGTGTGATGCCGCCAAACATCACATGGCTCATCGATTTGAGTTGCCGCTCGACAGCCTCGTTAAGGACTGGATGGTTGTAACCGTGGCAGGCACACCACCAGGAAGACATCCCGTCTATCAGTTCGCGTCCGTCGGCCAGCTGCAATCTGTTGCCTTTGGCCGATACCACCTTGTAGGTCGGCAGCGGATTTATTGTGGAAGTATATGGATGCCAGAGATGTTCCCTGTCCCAGGAATCAAACAGGAGAGGGGCATCTCCGGCGAGTTTCTCTTCAGCTGTCATATCATTCGGTTTAACAAGTGCAAATTTACGAAAAATGTTGAAAACTTTATCTTCCGCCATCACATATGATTGGAATATTATGGCTAATTTCGCAACCGAAAAAGACATCAATTTTAATCATACCATTCCACAAATGCACCGCAAAGGCAAACTGTATTTCCGCTATGGCACCATGGGGTCTGCCAAAACCGCCATGCTCCTGACAACCGCTTATAATTTTGAGGAGCGCAAGATGCGCTACCTCTGTATGAAGCCGGCCATAGACACCAGGGAAGGGGAGAGCGTGATACGCTCCAGAATCGGCATAGAGCGCCGATGCCAATGGATTTATCCTGAGACAGACCTGTATGCCTTCGCTAAGAGCTATTTCAAGGAGATAGGGGAGGTGGTTGACTGGTTCCTGGTCGACGAGGCGCAATTCCTCAGTGCCCGCCAGATAGACCAGCTGTCTATGATTGTAGACGATTTCGGATCAAATGTGATTTGTTACGGCTTGCGCACAGATTTCAAGACCCATCTGTTTGAAGGCTCAAAACGCCTTTTTGAGATTGCCGACACCATTGACGAAATCAAATCGACATGCACTTGCGGCCACAAGACAATCGTCAATGCCCGCATTGATGCCAATGGCGACATAATAACCGAAGGGGAGCAGGTTGAAATCGGAGGCGATGACCGGTACATCGCCGTCTGCCGCAAGTGCTGGCGCAACCGGCGTATCGCCCAGGCCGAGCGTCTGTCGCTCCCTTTCATTGAGAACGACGAGGAGGAAACGGAGATGTGATTTCCGCCGTCAGAAAACCTTACAGCAAAACATAAAGAAAAGCCCCGCCAAGAGCCTGTTTCATCAGGTCATGGCGGGGTGTCTCATTTTACAGTCCAAGTCGGATGCCGATGCTCAACGGGCGGGAATGGTTCTTACCACATGTTTGAACACGCGCCTGATAGTGCCCCATTTGGGGAATATGGCGAATGGCCGCACCGGCCCGTAGCTTACGCCTATTATGATTACCAACACCAGCGAGGCTATCAACAGCCATCCGAAGATTTCTTTCATCGAGACCACGAGGGCCTGAGCCTGCACCATCCCATAAAGGTTGCCAATCGGGACATTGGCGGCCTCCGGAATAAAATCGGAAAGAGGCGCGCTCAACAATGCAACATTCTTTGCCATTGTGTGTTGCAGAAACTCCCCTATGAGCGCCGGCCCCAATGTGGCTCCCATCACTGCGCCTGTGAAACCATTCACGGTCAACGCCTGCGGAAACACCTGGAACGGCAACCCGCTCTGCACTATGGAGGTGAGGAAAACAATGGAGATGATCACCGCGGCAGCGCCTCTTATGAAAAGGGGGACAAACAACATCTCCTTCTCCACCCCGTAGTCGATGAGGAAATAGAAGTTGGCGAGATACACCGACGCGAGCGCGAAAGCAATGCCTGTATCTCCATTTGCGTCTTGCAAAAGTGAGATAGGTGAAACCACATCCAGCAACAATGCCAGCAAAAACATACCAGTTCAGGTCAATCATATTTGTCTCGTCAAAGCCGAGTATATGGGCGGCATAACTGTGTTCAAACACATGCTCTGTCGCTATCAACGTGAAAAACACAAGGTACACACAGCTTGCGCGGACAACATTGCGGTTTCTCAACGCCTGCAATGACACATATGGATGATGTAGGAATGTCGCCCGCCACAGGTTCAATCCCAGGAAAGTAATGCAAAGAGCCGAAGCGATGACAATCTCGGAAGATTCCCACCAGTCATAGAAGTCGCCATACACACATATGAATGTGAATGACAGCATGAAGCCAGACCACAAGGCTGCCCCGATCCAGTCTATCCCCAGCAGTGGGATGAACATAGGGCCGCGTACCGGCTTAAAGAGAATCATCACCATCAACATCAGCAGGGCCAGCAGTCCTGACATGATCCAGTGTATGTACTGCCATTCAAAATGGAAAGCCGTGTACACCGTTGCGATGCCACTCAGCTGAATCACAATGTCGACTATGATGTAGACATAGCAGAAAAACACAGCCATGTCCCTTACCGGGGGGAGCCAGAGCTGGATGGTGGAGTTGCAGGCGAATGTGGCCTGCATCCTGAACCAGCCTGCGACAAAACAGGTGCCAACCAGCAGAGGCACGCTGGTTGTGTGGGCGCATATCACATTGGCTGCGATCAGTACCGCGGCTGATACCAGCAACTGCAACCGAGTGGAGAACCTGAACTTTATCCGGAATATGACCGCGAAGTTGATGGCCAGGCCCACAATGGAGGCATATCCGGCCATCAGAATGTCTTCCTGCATAAGAGCCGTGGTGCCTACCATGTCTATGGCTGCCGCAAGATACACTCCTCCGGAAAACTGGATGATTAACACAAATAGTATGAACAGATACGGCTTGAGCCGTCGCGGAATGTAATCAGGGACCTCCGGTATGTCAAACGGTACCTGCGGAGCATGCCAGTCTGCCATGTCAATACTTCACACTGCATTCGACATTCATCCCGGCTCTCAGCCGTGACAGATTTTCCGGGCTGTTGTCTCCGGCAAAGTCACTCCTCACGGGCACACGCTGGCGCACTTTCACGAAGTTGCCGGCTGAATTGTCTTGTGGGATAAGTGCTAGCGATGTCCCGGTAGCAGTGGAAATCCCAGAGACTTCACCCTCGAAGTCAATATCTGGGAATGCGTCAACTTTGATTGACACCTTGCTCCCCGGCTGGATATGGCGGAGCTGCGTCTCCTTGTAATTGGCGTCAATCCAGATGTCGCTGGTGTCGACAATGTCGAGCAGTGTCTGGCCGTGTTGCACAAGCTGCCCTTCCTGGATTTCCTTTCTTGAGGTGTACCCGTCACAAGGGGAGACAATCACGGTGTAGCTCAGGTTAAGCTTGGCAATATCCACCATAGCCTTGGCAAGTTCGATGCCGGCTTCCGACTGAGAGATGCGTTGGCGGCTCACATCGGCTGCCGAAGATGTCGCGGAGCGTTGTCTGGCGAGAGTCTCATACCGGGCTTTCTTCGCCTCGTAGTCGGTTCTGGCGACATCATACTGTTGTTTGGTCACCGCATCCTGTGAGAAAGCAGCTTCTCATAACGGGCCAGATCCATCAGCACTTTAGCCTCGGTTATTGAGGCGTCGCTTACCGCGACATTGGCCGACGCGGCGACAACAGCTCTGTCGGCGACATCTCGCCCGGCCATTGCGTTTTGGTAATCAGCCCTGGCCCTCGCGAGGTCGAGGTGTATGTCTGCGTCATCTATTATCACGAGAGTGTCACCTTTTTTTACCTGCTGGTATTCGCGGAAACGAATTTCCTTGACATACCCCTGCACTCGGCTGTTGACCGGCACAATCTGCTGTCTCACCTGTGCGTTGTCGTGAATTCGACATTTCCCATATGGATGAATCTGGAGCATACCCATGTGACTGCCGCTGCGATTACGGTGAAGGTGACAATACCGCAAGAAACCGACCAGCACAGCCCGATTGTGTGCCGATGAGATTATGACACGAGCCAAACTCAAATCCTATCAGGACACCTATGCACAAACCATGAGCAGATACGGGCTGCAACGTGGCATTGACGGGTCGGAAGCTAAGCATATATCCACACGGCAGTATTACCGTGACCTGATGCAGCAGACGGAACAGTTACGAACAGACATAGGGCTGCTCCAAGACAGCAAAGAAATAGTACAGGAAGAACTCAGGCGAGCCAAGAAAGAGGTGCAGACCGAGAAGCTGAAAGGGGTAGCCACGACCGCAGCCACCCACATAGCGGAAAGTGTAGGTTCTCTTTTCGGCAGTAATAAGGTTAAGACTTTGGAAAGGCAAAATGCAGCATTGCAAAACCGCATTTATGAACTTGAAAATGAAGTTCTACAACATGAGGAACGGCATGCCAAACAGATACAGGAAATGAAAAGCGCATACGAACAGCAGAACCGCAAGTTGTCCGAGTTCGTGGATTTCGTCAAACGTTATTTCCCATACGTGGATAAACTGATACCGACAATAAAGTTCCTGCGTGATTCTCTGCACTTTGGCGATGCCGTCATTAGAAAACTATGCATATTCAAAGACGCCACCATTAAAGGTGAACTATATTCCCGTGAGTTTAACCAGCATTTTAAAGTTGACGGTGCGGTTTGTTCACTCAAACAGGGCACAGAAGGAAATTTTGAACTCAACATAGACGGCGTTTCGCATGTCAATTGGTTCAGACGAAAGAAAGGCGAGTTCATGGAAGCGTTGGGAATGCCGACAAGGAAACAAAATAGGGGTATTAAGCTGTAAATCATAATAAAGTCCGTGATAGTAGAATACCATATCACGGATTTTTTATACTTTTGTATCCGGATTGGGGCAACCCTTTCCAAGACATAAGAAAAAGAAGAAGCGTTATGCTTATCTTGTAGAACGGAAACCTGAGAAATTTCTGAATTGTGTACAAGGGTAGCATAGTGGTTCTCACGCTATAGCGTGGGCTGCTATTACTACATCTGTACACAGGGTTTTCTCAGGACCTCCGAACTAAGACGTAGCATCGCAGTGCCACGCTTTCTTCGTTGGTTGGATTATGTTAGTAATAAACGATTTTAAATAATACAACAGATTATGAGAAAACTTATTGTAGCGTTCGCATTTATGGTAATTACTTTGACATCGTATGCTCAAAGCGGTTCGGAACATCTTACTTTTAAAGGAATTCCCATTGAGGGAAGTATGACAGAATTCTGTCAAAAGTTAAAAAGCAAAGGATTTACATCTATTGGCAGAGAAAACAATCTTGCATTGTTTATGGGAGATCTTACTGGTCGTAATGCAACTATAGGCGTAACAGCTACTGATGATGGTAAAAGTGTATTTGCTGTAGCCGTGTTATTTGACCCAAGTGGTGAATGGAATACACTTGTTAATACTTACGGTTATTATAAGGATTTATATACTCGCAAATATGGAAACCCAACTATCTCAAAAGAAAAGAATCCGGCTCACTCAGATTCTAATACCGCTTT
>ERZ778503.523-NODE-523-length-31562-cov-16.726093_pt1 | contig 31562 bp, 28 predicted proteins | sample MGYA00510047_ERZ778503 | MGnify/ENA primary metagenome ERZ778503 (study PRJEB29527, sample SAMN07138965) | mouse gut metagenome | material: feces | host: mouse | place: China:Nanjing | collected 2016-01-25 ... | reverse complement strand
CGACTTATACCCCAAAATTCGATGTTTTCAAATTTTTGTCATGTACTTAAATAAAACATTTGTCGTTGGCCTGCGGTTTCCAGGCATAAAGATCATATTCATTCCGCTGAATCATGAAGAATAACATCAAAGGATACGCGCTCGGCGTGATTGCGGCGGCCAGCTACGGCACCAACCCGCTGTTTGCCATCCCGCTGTATGAAGCCGGCCTGACACCGGATTCGGTATTGTTTCTCCGTTACCTCGTGGCGTTGCCGGTGGTGGCGGCGATGATACTGTTGCGCGGACGCGGCTTCAGTGTGTCGCGTCGCCAGTTGCTGACGCTGGTCGTGCTGGGGCTGCTTGTGGCGCTGTCGTCGCTGACACTGTTCATGAGCTACAATTATATGGATGTGGGCATCGCCTCGACCATACTTTTCGTGTACCCAATCATGGTGGCTGTCATCATGGCGGCGTTTTACCGGGAGAAAACAGGGTGGATGACCATTTTCTGCATCGCCCTGGCCACTGTCGGCATTGGGCTGCTAATGAGGAATCCGGGAGGAGAATTTGTGAGTGTCACCGGCACATTGCTCGTCACGGCCTCGGCGCTCACCTATGCCATATACATCGTGGCTGTCAACAAGACCTCGCTGGCGAGGGTGGCTACCCTGACAGTGACATTTTATGCGCTGCTCTTCGGGCTGAGCCTGTTCCTTGTCAGGCTGCTCGCTGCCGGCGAGCCTCTTTTCCCGGTGTTGCCCGACTGGCGGCTGTGGGGTTGTGTGGCCGGCCTGGCGATATTCCCCACCGCGTTGTCGTTTGGCTGCACCAACGGGGCGATACAGGCGATAGGCTCCACGCCGACGGCCATCCTGGGGGCGTTCGAGCCGGTGACGGCTGTTGTCATCGGGGTCTTCGCCTTCGGGGAGGTGGTGACTCCGCGTGTCTTCTGCGGACTGATGCTCATAATGGTGGCGGTGATTCTTGTCATAGCCGGTCCCGGCATCTCGGGGCCGTTGATTCGTGTCCGCAAGATGTTTCCGCGCTTGAGACGGAGGCGTTGACCCTCGTTTCGGAGCAGTGATGACACAGACGCGGCGGCAACCTGGGGAATCCATGGTTGCCGCCGCGTCTGTCATAAGCATGGGAGCGTTTGCCGCCGTATGCCAAATATTGTCACTTCTCGCGTATCACGCCGGGAAGTATGGCCGTCTCGGGTTCGCCCGGAAGCGCTGACGCGTCCTCCACGATCTGGAGAGGGAAGCTGAACGCACCGAAGCATATTGGGTAGTCGACCACATATACCGGCATCTCGGCAGTCAGCATATGGTTGCCGACGGGGAGATTGTCGGTGAAGAACTCGAAGCGGTAGGGGGCTACGAGCGACTGCCCGGCTCCTACGCCGTCGATGTAATAGTTGACCACTCCGATTGCTGCGTCTTTGCCGGTGTGGTTGACAATCTGCATCTGTTCAATCACGAGTGGCTCGCCCTGTACGACATAGATTGTGTTGTTGTCAACAACACCGCCCGACAGGGTGGCCTGCACGCCGACATCCGGCACCTTGTTGTCGTCATCGCATGATGCGGAGACCAGTCCCAGAGGGAGCAGCAGAAGCAGGTAAAGAAACTTTTTCATAGTTGTCGTGGATTGGAAGTTAGTGTTGGGTTAGTGTTTGTGAGTCAGTAATGTCACGCTGTTGAGACTGCCCTCCAGGGCGCGGCTCGGGCGGTTGTCGGCAATGCTTCCTCGCCAAGGCAAGCGATGCGTGCTGACCGTTCGGGCCGCGGCCCTGACACGGAGGTGTCCGGTGTGTGCTATCAAAGTAAGGATTGTATGTCAGTTGGTGAAGACCAGGTCGCCATCCTTGACATCGATGATGATGGGGCGGCTCTTGTCGACAGTCTGCGCCAGTATGTCTTTCGACAGGCGGTTGAGCACCAGGCGGTGGATGACCCTCTTGACCGGACGGGCGCCAAACTCGGGGTCGTAGCCCTCCTCGGCCAGGAAGTGGAGCGCGGCGGGAGTCACCTCGAGGGTGATGCCGTTGGCCGACAGCATTTTCTTGACACTCTTGACCTGCAGGCCCACGATTTCCTCGATTTCCTTCTCGTTGAGGGGGGTGAACATGATGGTCTCATCGATGCGATTGAGGAATTCCGGACGGATGGTCTGTTTGAGCATGTCAAGCACCTCCTGCTTGGTTTTCTCCACGGTTTCATCTTTGTTCTCGGGGGTCATCTTGGCGAAGTTGTCGCGGATGACCGACGAGCCCATATTGGAGGTCATTATGATGATGGTGTTCTTGAAGTTGACCATACGGCCCTTGTTGTCGGTGAGGCGGCCGTCGTCAAGCACCTGAAGCAGGATGTTGAACACGTCGGGATGGGCTTTCTCGATTTCGTCGAACAGCACCACGGAGTAAGGCTTGCGTCGGACGGCCTCTGTCAGCTGGCCCCCCTCGTCATATCCAACATATCCCGGAGGCGCTCCCACGAGGCGGCTGACGGCATGTTTCTCCTGATACTCGCTCATGTCGATTCGGGTCATCATGTTTTCGTTGTCAAAGAGGTATTCGGCCAGCGCCTTGGCCAGCTCTGTCTTCCCGACTCCGGTGGTGCCGAGGAATATGAATGATCCGATGGGACGGCGCGGGTCGTTCAGGCCGGCGCGGGAGCGGCGCACGGCGTCGGCGATTGCACGGATGGCCTCGTCTTGTCCGACAACGCGGTCGTGAAGTTCCTCCTCAAGATGGAGGAGCTTCTCCTTCTCGCTCTGCACCATCTTGTTGACAGGGATTCCGGTCCATCTCGACACCACATCGGCGATGTCCTCAGAGTCGACCTCCTCTTTGATGAGGGCTTTCTCACCCTGCATCATCTTGAGCTGCTCCTGGATTGTCTTGTTCTCCTCCTCTTTCTGCTGTATGCGCGAATAGCGGATTTCGGCCACTTTGGCGTAGTCGCCCTCGCGCTCAGCCTTGTCGGCCTCGAAGTTGAGCTGCTCAATGTCGATTTTGTTTTGCTGCACCTTGTCGATAAGCTCTTTCTCGGCCTTCCACTTGGCGGTGAACTCCTTCTCGTCCTCGCGCATCTGGGCGAGGTCTTTCTCGATTTCCTTCACCTTCTCCTTGTCGCCCTCGCGCTTTATGGCCTCGCGCTCGATTTCTTTCTGGGCGATCATGCGGGAAATCTCGTCAAGGGCCTGCGGCACGGAATCCATCTCCAGGCGGAGCTTGGAGGCGGCCTCGTCGACCAGGTCGATGGCCTTGTCGGGGAGGAAGCGGTCGGTGATGTATCGTTCGGAGAGGGTCACGGCGGCGATAATCGCCTCGTCGCGGATGCGCACCTTGTGGTGGTTCTCGTAGCGTTCTTTCAGCCCGCGGAGTATGGCTATGGCCGATGCCTCGTCAGGCTCGTTGACCATCACTTTCTGGAAGCGGCGTTCGAGGGCCTTGTCTTTCTCGAAATATTTCTGGTACTCGTCAAGGGTGGTCGCGCCGATTGAGCGCAGTTCGCCTCGGGCGAGGGCCGGTTTGAGGATGTTGGCGGCATCCATCGCCCCCTCACCCTTTCCGGCTCCGACGAGTGTGTGGATTTCATCAATGAAGAGGATGATTTCCCCGTCGCTCTGGGTGACCTCGTTGACGATTGCCTTCAGGCGCTCCTCAAACTCACCCTTGTATTTCGCTCCGGCCACCAGCGCGCCCATGTCGAGCGAGAAAATCTGCTTTGTCCGCAGGTTTTCAGGCACGTCTCCGCGCACTATTCGCTGGGCCAGCCCCTCGGCGATCGCTGTCTTTCCGGTTCCCGGCTCGCCGATGAGCATCGGGTTGTTCTTGGTGCGTCGGCTCAGGATCTGCAATACACGGCGAATCTCGTCGTCGCGTCCGATCACCGGGTCGAGCTTGCCGCTTCGCGCGCGTTCGTTGAGGTTGATGGCATACTTGTTGAGCGAATTATAGGTGTCTTCTGCGCTCTGGTCTGTGGCTTTTTTCCCCTTGCGCAGCTCGTCAATCGCGCTTTCCAGCTCTTTCTCGCTCAGGCCCGCGTCTTTGAGGATTGTCGATGCCGGGGAGCTTGTCTGGAAGAGCGCCAGTAGCATGGCCTCGAGGGTTACATATTCGTCGCCGCGCTTCTTGGCTATGTCTAACGCTTTCTGCAACACATCGTTTGAGGTGCGGCTCAGGTAAGGTTCGCCTCCCGACACTTTCGGCAGGGCGGAAATCTCCCGGTCGGTCTGCTGCATAGCAATGGCCTGGTTGGCCCCCACCTTCTGGAAAATGAACTTCACAAGGGACTCTCCCTCGAGCATTATGGCTTTCAGCAGGTGGACAGGCTCGATTTGCTGCTGTCCGGCCCCGCGAGTGAGTTCGAGGGCTTTCTGGATAGCCTCCTGCGACTTGATAGTGAAACTGTTGAAATTCATATCTGTGGTTTGAAACTGTTTTTATTTCTTTATCTAATTTTAAAACAAACTCCGTGCCAAATGGTTGAGTGGGCCAGCATCCCGGGCGGCAAACGTGATGTTTTCTTGATGGTGGTGTCGCAGGCTTGACAGTGGCCGAAGGGCATATATGGAGATGCTTATGCAGTGTATAGTTGGTTAAAAATAGTTAAATGAGGCGAATGTGTCACAATAAATTTTGCAATTCGCTGGCTATTAGCTAGCTTTGCAGCATAACAATGATGTTATATACCGCACTAACCCGGTGTTTGTCTTTAACCTTCTGTTGATTCCTTATAACTAAACCATATGTATCCCTCTCTCTGCCGCTACAAGGGCCGTCTGTGGCTGCCTGGGCTTGCCAAGGCTTTGGCGGTGAATCTGTTGTTTTTGCTGGCCGTGCAGGACGGGGTGGCAGCCGCTCCCGTCAGGGGCGCGTATGCGGGATTGCGCACGGAGATTTCAGTGGATTTTGACATAAACCGCTGGAACATAGATTGCGGCCTCGCGTCCAACGCCGAGGCTTTGGCCGAGATAAAACGCCAGCTTGTGGAAATAGCCGGCGACACATCGCTGGTTGTGGAGTCGGTGACAGTGCGCGGCGCGGCCTCGCCCGACGGGGGCACGCGTCTGAACAACGAGCTTTCCAGGCGGCGTATGGAATCGCTTATGGAGTATGTCAACCGCGAGACCGGCCTACCTGACAGTCTCCTCGCCAGCGGGGTGGCGGTGATTCCCTGGGACACTTTCCGCGCCCTTGTGAGCCGTGGCGGCTATCCATGGCAGGAGGCGGTGCTTGAGGTGATAGGGGAGGGGGATGATGATTCACCCGCCGATGTCAATCGCAGACTCCGCGCGTTGAAGCGTATGGAGTCAGGGCGCGTGTGGCACATTCTGGCAAAAGAGGTCTTCCCCGGTATGCGCAAGGCATATGTCATTATAATAAAGGTGGCCCCGGCTGAGTCTCCGGCAGGCTCCGGTGGTTGTCACGGCGGCGATGAGGAGCCGCCTGTGGTTGAAGCGGAGCCAGAGACGGCCCCTGTTGCCGCCATTGATGTCGAGCCTTCGGGCGATGCGCCCTCTCTGCCCGCGTGTGGCTCAGGCAGCTGGCGCGTCAAGACGTCGCTTCCGGCTTGGGCCGCCGCCGTGGCCAACATCGCCGGGGAATGGGATTTCGCCTGCCGTTGGTCGCTCGGTCTTGATGTGGCCTATTCGGCCTGGGATTATGGCAAGGCCACCCGGAAGTTCCGTACTTTCCAGCTACGTCCCGAGGCCAGGTACTGGTTTGCTGACGGTCATAAAGGATGGTTTGTGGAGGCGCATCTCGCAATGATATCATACAACGTGGCGCTCCCGGGCTGGGAATGGCGCATACAGGACACCGACGGCACCAACCCCGCGCTGGGTGGAGGCTTCGGAGTGGGCTACCGTCTGCCGCTGTCGCGCGACAACCGCTGGCATGCGGAGTGCGCCGTGGGCGCGGGTGTCTATTCCCTCCGTTATGACCGCTTTGACAACCGCCGTGACGGACGTCTCCATGACTCGGTCAGCCGTATCTGGGGCGGTATCGACCATGTCTCGCTTTCAGTAGTTTACACCTTTAACCTTGACCCGAGATGAAGACTGTGGAATCTGATGTTTATGGCCGTCGTCTCGGAAAGAGACTGCTGGGCTATGGCGCGTGGCTGTCGCTGCTGATGGCGACCGCCTGTGATGTCCACGAGTTTCCGGAGGATGGGCCTCCCGCGCCACCGGCGGCCGAGGAGCCGGTGTGTGTCATCGACCTTCATTTCCTCACAGGCGACATGCCCCTTTACACGACGGTCGTGTATGACCCGTCATCGCCGGGCGGCCTGCAGCCCCGTGGAAATGTAGACCGCTCCCATGATTTCAGGTACAGTGTGGATATATACTCCATGCCCTCCTCCGACTCCAGAGGGGAGTCTGGAACCCTGTTCCGCTCGATGGTGCTGACCACCTCCGACATTGAGGATCTCGACAGGTCTTTGGAGACGCGGCTTCCTGCCGGGGATTACAAAGTGCTTGTGTGGGGTGATTATGTTGTCAGGGGAGGGGAATCCGACCTTTATTACGACACTTCTGATTTCCGTCATATATCCCTGGTGTCGTGCGACGACGGCTGCCATCCGGGCAACCGCGAAGCCAGGGACGCGTTCCGCGGCGAGGCTCCGCTGACTGTCGCTGCGCCGGATGGCGGCCACGCTTACGTTGAGATGAAACGTCCGCTGGCCCGTTTCAGGTTTGTGACCACCGACGTCGGCGAGTTTCTGAGCCGCCGCGAGGGGATGGGTCTCTCCGGGCCTCTTCCCGTGCGCCCCGAGGGGGTGACGGCGGCGTTGGGTGATTACCGCATCGTGGTCAGATACACCGGTTACATGCCCTCGGTCTACAACGCCGTCACCGACAAGCCGATTGACTCGTCGGTGGGCCGTTGGTTTGACGGGGTGGTGAAAGGCATCGACACATCGACCGCCGAACTTGCGTTTGACCATGTGTTTGTCAACGGCAGCCAGACCTCGGTGCAGGTCGCCCTCGATGTCTACTCCCGGCATGACAACACAAAAATCGCCTCCACAGTCCCCATCGAGGTGCCTGTGGTCAGGGGGAAGCTGACCGAGATCAGAGGCCCGTTCCTGACCTCAGAGGCCGCCGGAGGTGTGGGCATCCATCCCGGATTCGACGGCGACTTCAACATCGAGATAAAGTGACACTATACAATAATAACCAACGATAAACAAGAATAACCAACAATCAATCTTTTATCCAATCAAAACAAATCTTATGAAGAAAAACCTGTTTGCTATCCTGGCATTGCCGGCACTGGTGGCGGTGTCATGCTCCAATGAGGAGCCGATTTCGCTTGAGGGTTCCTCGGAGGGTAATGTCACCTTCGTGGCCCAGCTCCCCGGCGGCATCAATTCGCGTAGCTTTGCCGACGGCACAACGGCCACACGCCTCTCTTACGCGGTCTATGAGACCGGCACTACCACTCCGCTGCTCAAGAGCGGCGATCCCGGCGCGCCTGCTGCCACATTCACCGGCCTGCAGACCCAGCTTTCGCTCAACCTCGCCCAGGGCAAGAGCTATGACATCATCTTCTGGGCCGACCAGCCCGGCAACAGCGCCTACACCTTCGACGCTACCACCCAGAGCGTGACCGTCAACTACCAGGGGCTGAAAAGCAACGACGAGACCCGCGACGCGTTCTTCCAGGTGGAGAAGGGCCTCGCGGTCAATGGCCCTGTGCAGAAGACCATCAGCCTTTACCGTCCGTTCGCCCAGATCAATGTCGGCACCAACGACCTCTCAGCCGCCGGTGTCTCCCTCGGCGAGACCAGGCTGACCGTCGACAATGTCTACTCCAAGCTCAACCTCTTAACCGGTGTCGCTTCCGACCCTGTCGAGGTGATTTATGACTTCGCCACGCTTCCCGAGGGGGAGACATTCCCCGTGGCAGGCTACGAGTATCTGTCGATGAACTACATCCTCTCCGGCACCGAGGTGCTTGACGGCAATGTCAACACTACCCAGAAAGAGCTTGTCAACTGCTCATTTGAGGTGGTCGACGCCAACGGACAGCCCGTCAACACACTTACCCTCAGCAACCTCCCCGTGCAGCGCAATTACCGCACCAACATCTACGGCGCGCTTCTCACCTCACAGGTCGACTACACTATCGAAATCAAACCCGGATTCAACGAGCCCGGTTTCGACCACGAGGTCGTCGACATCCCCGCCGGCAAGATCATGATGGGCGGCCAGCTCTTCGAGACCATCGGTGACGCGCTCGCCGCAGTTTCCGGCACCGACGCTGAGCTGATGCTCGGTGAAGGCACATTCATCCTCCCGGCGACATTCAACGCCCTCGCTTCTGTCTCCATCGACGGCGCAGGCGTGGCCAAGGTGGTGTATCCCGAAGGTGTGGCCAACATCGACGCTACCGGTGCTGCCGTGACCCTGAAGAATGTCACATTCAGCACCCCGGCCATTGCCGGGTCTAATTTCCCCGGTTTCAGCAACGCGAAAACCGAGACCTATGACAACGTGAACTTCGTCGACGGCTGTCTTGCCCCGCTTTGCGAGGAGCTGGTAATCCGCAACTCGACATTCACCGTCAATCCCGAGGCCAACCTCGACACTCAGTACAAATATGCCCTCAGCTTCCGTTACCGCAACGGCGGCAAGGTGCAGAAAGGTACCATCACCGACACTGAGTTCATAACCCATATGGGCACCGCCGTTACCGCCTACAACTGCGCCACAGACCTGACCTTTGAAGGCTGCCGCTTCACCAACACCTTCTCAGGCGACGCTCTCAAGGATGCCCAGTCGGCAGTGGTCTATGCCAACGCCCAGGCCACAGGCGAGTTCAAGCACACACTGGTGATGAACAACTGCTCGCAGACCGGTTTCCTCGGCCATTACCTCTCCGACAGCAAGCTCTGGGCTGCCAAGACGGGCCAGATGCTCTCAGTGACCATCGACGGAGTGGAGCAGGTGCAGCCGGTTGTGACTACAGACCGCAAGAATTTCACCCTCCATTCACCCGCCGCCCTCGGCATCATCGCCAAGATGGTCAACGAGGGATACTGGCGAGACGGAGTCTTCGCTGCTGACCGCATGTCGGGCTGCACCGTCAAGCTCGCCGCTGACATCGACATGGCCGGAGTGGCGTTCACCCCCATCGGCGTTAACATCAACGCTTATCCCAGCAAGCATTTCGCCGGGACTTTCGACGGACAGGGCCACACCATCAGCAACCTCACCGCCTCTGACAACACCTCCAACTATGCCGCTGCCGGGCTTTTCGGCGGCCTTGTCGGAAAGGTGAGTAATGTGATACTGCGCGATGTCAACATCTCCAGCACCCATTATGCCGGCGGCATCGCGGGATATGTCGACAATGAGACCGGTTCGGTCATCTCCGACTGCCAGGTGATTGGCGGTACCATCACCTCCACCACCGAGCTGGTTGGCGGTTCATGGGACAACGGTGACAAGGCCGGTGGCATCCTCGGCTACGGCTGCGTCAACAAAGACGCTGTCACAGGCTGCCACGTAGAGAATGTGACCATCAAGGCATACCGCCATTTCGCTCCCATCGTGGGCTACGCAGGCACCCCGGCCAACGTCACCGGCAACACCGCCGCCAATGTGACCCTCGTATGGGACGGCACCAACGATTACAAGAACTTCGGCACTGTCGACAATGTGCCTTTCGGTGAAATCGTGGGCAATGTCAAGGGCGCTCTTGCCGGCAACACCGCCACATCGATTACACTTCCCCAGTAAACTATGTGATGCACACACGCCAACGTGGTATTCAGGAGGCAGCTTCTGACTGATGATGCCACCTGAATATCTATCCACCAGAGGGGACGCGGCGACGCGTCCCCTCAATTTTTTCAGGCGTATGTCCCTCTCTATAATATGCTGGTATGAATATATTAGTGTGTGGGATGGAATGAGAGCATTTTTGTGTATTCTTGATATGAGGATTGTAATCGATTTTATTACAGCGGGATATGAATGAAAACGAATTTCGAGAGGTGTCTTGTCGGAACTTTTCTGAAGATTTTTTTGAAAAAAGTTGCCAAAAATTTTGGTAGTTCGGAAAAAGTGCGTACCTTTGCAACGTCGAAAGGGAAACACCTCCCTGATGACCGCTAACGGCGATTTAGTGTAGTGGCCTAGCACGCCACCCTCTCACGGTGGAGACCCGGGTTCGATTCCCGGATTCGCTACAAGACCCGTTAAAAGAGGCTTCCCGAAAACCGGGAAGCCTCTTTTGTCATAAGCATCATTGAGTTGTTTGTGACAAGAACCATCTGGTCGCAATTATGTGGTTTATGATTCCATTTTTCTGAATCAGGTCATAAGCCATGTCAGGCCCAGTCGGTAATCCTTTTTTTGATTTAAACCTATGTCAGGCGAAAAAAGAAAAAACGATGTGACTCCAGACTCTGCCGCGCCGGGCAGGGAGAAGGGGATATATATGAAGCTGTTCAGCACATTCGCGCGAATCGGGGCGTTTACCTTCGGTGGCGGATGGGCGATGATTTCCCTGATAGAGAGGGAAGTGGTGGAGAAACGTCAGTGGATTCCGCGTGAGGAGTTTCTTGATCTTCTCGCTGTGGCCCAGTCGTTGCCAGGCATCCTGGCGGTGAACATATCCGTGGCGGTCGGCGACCGTCTCAGGGGTATGCGCGGTAGCGTTGCCGCTGCTCTCGGCACTATCTTGCCCTGTTTCCTGATAATACTCGCCATTGCAGTGTTCCTTACCCCCGACCTGATTCAGAACAACCGCGTGGTGTCGGCCATCTTCAGCGGGATACGCCCCGCGGTTGTGGCGCTGATTGTCGCCCCGGTGATCACCTCGGGCAAAGCCGCGCGTATCGGCTGGAAGACGGTGTGGATTCCGGTGGTGGCCGCGTTGCTCATATGGTCGAAATGGCCGGTTGTGTCCAACCCCATACTGTATGTGATACTGGGCGGCCTCGGAGGCTACCTCTGGTTGCGCCGTCAGGAAAAACGCCTGCATGTCGCCAAGGGAGGCCGCCTGGAGGATGACACCGACATCGAGAAACTTGATGAAAAAGAGAAGGAGGAGGGGCTATGATATATCTAAAACTCATATGGAGCTATCTTAAAATCGGCCTCTTCGGCTTCGGAGGCGGATACGCCATGCTGTCTCTGATAGAGAGGGAGATTGTGGGCCCGGGATGGATCACTCCCAAGATGTTCACCGACATAGTGGCCATATCCCAGATGACCCCCGGCCCGATAGGCATCAACTCGGCCACATACATCGGGTATGCCGCGCCGATCCATGCCGGATTCGACAACCCGCTCTGGGGGCTGCTCGGTTCGCTGGTCTGCACCCTCGTTGTGGTGCTACCCTCCTTCCTCCTGGTCTCCTACACCAGCCATTTCATATCGCGCCACAAGGAGAGTGTCCTCATCCGGGGCATATTCGCCGGGCTGCGTCCGGTGGTCATCGGCCTCATCGCCTCGGCTGCGCTGCTGCTGATGAACGGGGAGAATTTCGGCACCTCGACATCCGAGATACTCATATCGACAATCATAGCTGTCGGCGCGCTCGCCACGGTGCTGCTCACAAGAATACATCCCATCCTGGTCATCATAGCCGCCGGAGTGGCCGGTCTGGTGATTTACTATTGAATCCACTCCCAACGTATGGCCTGACCTCATCCAGCATATCATGTCAACCTACCGCGAAACCATAGATTTCCTTTACAGCCAGACGCCCCAGTTCCAGCAGATAGGCGCGGCAGCCTACAAGCCGGGGCTTGACACGGTGACACGCCTCGCCGACGTTTTCGGCAATCCTCATCGCCGCCTGCGGGCCATTCATGTCGCCGGCACCAACGGCAAGGGCTCGACCGCCCACTCGATTGCCGCCGTGTTGCAGTCGGCCGGCCATCGTGTCGGGCTGTTCACCTCCCCCCATCTGATTGATTTCCGGGAGCGCATCAAAATCAATGGCATGATGATTCCCGAAGAGGAGGTCACAGGGTTTGTCGACCGCTTCAGGGGGCTGGCGACCCAGGCACGGGAACGGGGAGAGAAGCTCGAACCCTCGTTTTTCGAGCTTACCACGGTGATGGCATTCGACTGGTTTGCCCGTGAGGGGGTCGACTATGCCGTCATAGAGGTGGGGCTGGGGGGCCGTCTCGACTCCACCAACATCCTCACTCCGATGCTCTCGGTCATCACCAACATATCATTAGACCACACCGCGCAGCTTGGCGACACCCTCGCGGCGATTGCCTCTGAGAAAGCCGGGATAATCAAGCCCGGAGTGGCGTGTGTGGCCGGAGAGTCGGCCGGGGAGGTGCGTCGGGTTTTCGAGGAGAAAGCGCGGGCGGCCGGGAGCCGGCTGCTCCACGCCGATGACGAGCGGCCGGCCCGCGACATGGTAAGAAGCGGAGACCACATCGCCGCCATGACCCCGATGGGGGGCGTGGAATACGGCCTGACCGGATATTGCCAGGAAAACAACCTGCAGACCATACTTACCTCGCTGCTTGAGCTGCGCCGTCTCGGGGTAGCAATCCCCGACAGCGCCGTGGCCGCCGGACTGCGCGATGTCGTGTCGCTCACCGGGCTTTCAGGCCGTTGGATGAAAGTGGGGGAGAACCCCGCGGTGGTCTGCGACACCGGCCATAACGAAGGGGGGTGGCGGTATATATCGCGCCAGCTCGAGACCCACCGTGGCCCGCTGGTGATGGTCCTCGGTTTCGTCAACGACAAAGACATCTCCCACATACTGCCGATGGTGCCTGCCCGGGCCGAAATCATCTACACCCGGGCCTCTGTCCCCCGCGCTTTGCCCGAGGACAAGCTTGCCGAGATTGGACGGCAGGGGGGGCGGCCCGGCATGACGGCTCCGACGGTGGCCCTGGCCATGGAGACGGCGCGCCTGCGCGCCGCCGAGCTCGCGGAGGGATGCGTCCATGACGAGTCTCCTCTGATATTTGTCGGAGGGTCGACATTCGTGGTCGCCGACCTGCTGGCTGCCCTCCCCCAGGATTGATGTAATGGAAATTAACCAGGTCGCGGATAACTTTAGCGACAACCGGGGCATTAAAAAGATGTTAAGTTTTTACGGAACATCCAAAACGCCTGAACCATGCATCTAACACCCAAAGAGCTTGACAAGCTCAAACTGCTGTCGCTTGGAATGATTGCCGAGCGCAGACTCAACAAGGGATTGAAACTCAATTATCCCGAATAGGTAGCGTATATCACATCCTGTGCCCTCGAGGGCGCCAGGGAGGGGAAAACAGTAGAGGAGGTGATGCACGACGCCGCCAATGTCCTGAAAAAAGAGCAGGTCATGGAGGGTGTAGCCGACATGATCGACCTCCTGCAGGTCGAGGCTGTCTTCACCGACGGCTCCCGCCTTGTCAGCATCCACCATCCCATCAAGTGACACGGAGCGATTATCCGCATCAGACCTTTGAAAAGTAACCAAGAATTCAAAAAGCAATGAGCAACAACGACAATTCCGCGAAGGCTCCCGCAACCGCTCCGAAAGCATCCGACAGTTACGGTACACCTATGGGTGTTTTCCATGGTAAACCCCAGATCGCATATCCCAGCACTCCGGGCTTCACCCCCAAGGAGTATGTGCCGGTCGGCGGCGTGATTCTCGCCGACACCCCGATAGAGTACAATACCAACCGCCGCACAATCACCCTAAAGGTGCGCAACACAGGCGACCGACCCATACAGGTAGGTTCGCATTACCATTTCTTCGAGGTCAACCGTTACCTTGAGTTCGACCGTCCGAAGGCCTACGGCTATCATCTCAACATACCCGCCACCACTGCCATCCGTTTCGAACCAGGCGACGAGAAGGAGGTGGAACTGGTGACATACTGGGGCAAACGCCGCGTGATAGGTTTCAACAACCTCGTCGACGGTTACACAGGCGGGGAGGACTTTCCGACCTATTATCCCAAGTATCTCCGCGCCGTCGGGCTGATGAAGGAGTATCAGTTCAAATCAACTCCCGAAGAGACCGACGCCCCGCAGTTCACCGCCGGAGACAGCCCCAAGAATTGATTGCGGGGTGAGTCATAAGTAAGTGTTCAAATTTAAACGATAGTAAGTGGAAGGAAATCTTTTATACACTCTGCGGCTTCTTTTTTGCCGCTTCCGGCTTGTCGCTCAGTCGCATAGCCCGCTATGCTCCATCGCTCCGCACCGGAATCGCCTAAAAAACAAGCTCGCATATTGTATAAATTAAATTCGAACACTTACTTACCGCTTCTCAACAACCTTAAACCAGAAAACGAAATGGCAACTATATCAAGACAAGAGAACAACAATCTGTTTGGCCCGACAGTGGGTGACAAGATCCGTCTTGCCAATACCGACCTCTACATACAGATTGAAAAAGACCTCCGCGTCTACGGCGACGAGACCGTTTACGGCGGCGGCAAGACCCTGCGCGACGGCATGGGGACAGCCAATGAGATAACCTCCGATGCCGGGTCGCTCGACCTGGTGATCACCAATGTCACCATCCTCGACCCGATACTCGGAGTCATCAAGGCGGATGTCGGGGTCAAGGATGGCAAAATCGCCGGTATCGGCAAGGCCGGCAACCCCAACATCATGAAGGTGGCCTCGATGAGCAATGTGCTGCCATCATCCACCAACCCCACGCTCCCTTACGGCATCAACTCCCAGGCCGAGCTGTTTGACATGATCATGGTCTGCCACAACCTGAATCCCTCGATTCCCTCTGACGTGGCATTCGCCGAGAGCCGTGTCCGCCCCGAGACCCAGGCCGCCGAGAACATCTTCCATGACCTCGGCATCATATCTATGGTTTCGTCTGACTCACAGGCGATGGGCCGAGTGGGAGAGTCGTTCATGCGCACGTTCCAGATGGCTTCCTACATGAAGCAGGTGCGTGGCAGGCTTCCCGAGGACTCCACCGAGAATGACAACTTCCGTGTCCTCCGCTATCTCGCCCAGATAACCCTCAACCCCGCCATCACCTATGGCATCTCTGATGTCCTTGGTTCAATCGCAGTCGGTAAGATGGCCGACCTCGTGCTGTGGGAGCCGGCTTTCTTCGGCACCAAGCCCAAAATGGTCATCAAAGGGGGATTCATCAACTGGGCCGACATGGGCGACCCCAACGCCTCGCTGCCTACTCCCCAGCCCAAGATCATGCGCCCGATGTATGGCGGTTTCGGCAAGGCAATGCCCCAGACCTGCCTGCGCTTTGTCTCCAGGGCCGGATATGAAAACGGCGTGAAAGAGTGTGTCGCCACCGACAACATCTTCTACCCCGTCCATGGCACCCGCCAGATTACCAAGGCCGATATGGTGCTTAACGGAGCCATGCCCCAGATCGAGGTTGACCCCGAGACCTTCAATGTCTACGTCGACGGCGTTCTGGCAACAGTGCCTCCCGCCAAAGAGCTGTCGCTCGGCCAGCTTTACTGGTTCAGCTGACAGACACGCCATAAAAATGTTTATCACGGAGATGGGCCTTCATGGCCCATCTCCGTGTTTGCTGTCATTGGTGTCTGACATCGAATCCATCCGCGAATCCTACGGATTCGTGGGCGAAGCGCACAAAGGGGGGATGCTTCCGTGGATATTTCATTATGATTTCCCCGAGGACACTTTGCTTGGATTTCTTTGGGAACAGACAGCTAAACACTTTTACCAGACACCAATAGTTTGCTGTATGCCTGAAACGATGTTTCGGAGGGGAATGGAGGAAGAGCCACATTAGGTTTATTTATCGTTGATTAAGGCTTTCGGGGAGTTACATATGCCAAAAAGGCTACAATTATTAACAAAAATTAACAAATGGGGGGGTAAATAGGGGGATTTTTACGAAATTTGTGCCGCAATTTACAAATAGGACTTTCTGTCAATATAATTTAATCAACAGTTATCTATGAGCAAATGGATGATAACGTTGGCCGCGTCTATATGCGCGGTCAGTCCGCTTTGCGCGCAAGACGGAATCGACATTTCAAACATCTATCCTGGACTTTTTGATGATCCCACTGTTGTCGGCTCGCTTGACAAACGCCGCACAATCTATCAGGATCTTGACCAGACAATCGACGGGGTGACCACCCCCGATGGCTTCACCGTCAGGTATCTCTCCAACTCACATGCTTTCACAGGCGACGGATGCTTTGTCAACCGCCTTATCAACAGTGTCGGTGTGGCCAACGCCTATGTCGACATGGAGAATATCGTCGATGACGACCTCACCAATGTGGCTACCATCGCCAAAGGTGTGGCCGTCAAGGTTACAGTCGACCCTCTGGTGACCATCCGCGACTCCCGCAATTATTACGCCAAGGGAACGACAGCCGGTTTCTGCCTGGTTGCCAGTGGTTCATCCACCCTTTCGCTCAGCATTGTGAAAGCCATGGCAATCGGTTTCTACCGCGACGGCCAGCTGATAACCACCGTCCCTGTCAAGGAGGGACAGGATGCGTCGGGCCTCAACCTCTCGCTCGTAAACATCGGCACTGAGGATGGTGTGATGACCCTCACCGCCGAGGCTCCCGAGATTTTCGACGAAATATCCCTCAATATGGCCGGAGGTGTGCAGCTTGAGGTGACAAGCGACCTGATGGTTAAATACGCTTTCGCAGGCGCTCCCGCCCGCCACTTCATGAACCGCGACTATACCAGGGACAATGTGGAGTATGAAGGTGGCATAACCAAGTACAACCGGCTTACAGGGCGCGACCTTTCGCTTGATTACTGCGAGGTAATGGGATTGATTCCTACAACACAAAATTATCTCAATTTCATAGAGGATCCTGAAAAGGGGGCCGTGACTGCGGCCATCCTGGCGATAGGAAGCAAAGGTTCGGCTGAATTCCATGTGGTAGACGGCAATGCTAAAGAGGAAGAGGTCTTCCCCGCCGGCACCGAAGTGGGTTTTGATGTCCGTTCCAAAGGGCTTTTGTCGCTTGGGGCCGGCAGCGGAAGCTACATTGAGTTCTATTGCCTTGACTATGAGGCCAAGCTCTTAGGCAAACGTGAATATGTGGCTACCGAGAGGGTGACGCTCAATGCCGGTGTGCTTGATGTGAATCTCGTCGGAGGCAAGGAGCAATGGCTCTCGGCTGTGGCGACAAAGCCGTTTTCCGGGGCTAAACTGTTTATGGGTGCGGGACTTAACGTTAATCTGGGGGGCACAACCATCAATTACGCCTACATCAAGGAGCCTCCGACACAGAACCACCGTTGCGACATCGCTTACTCCTCTGACATCTACCTGGCTCGCGGGACTACTTCCCACCAGATCTCGTTTGACAATCCGCTCGACCTCCCCGTCGAGTGGGTGCTGGAGGAGATGCCCGAAGGCTCCGGCGCTGAACTTTATGAAGACGGACTGTTGTCTGGCATCGACAAGAAGGGTGTCTATGTGGCGCGTCTCAAAGTGCTGGGCGAGGGACATGAGGATTGCGGCGGCATTGTCAGAATCCACTATGACGAGTATGCCGACACCGACAACCCCGGTCAGGAGGGTTGCGCCGACCCGCTGGTCAACGCTCCCGGCGAGAACCGTTTCGTAGTTTCCGACAAGGTTTATGATTCAAGCGGCTCGCTGTTGTCGATCAGCGACATCAAAGACGTCGCAAACCTGGTCGACAATGACATAAACAACTACGCCACATATATAGGCGGCCTCTCGATTGCCGACAATATCTGCATCACCGGTGTTAAATGCGCCGACAGCGAGGATGTCATCAGCGACGGCACAGCCGCCAGCCGCATGGGCTTCGTGGTTGAGGAGAGTGTCGACGGTCTGAATGTGAAGGCCCTCGAGTTCCTCCAGATACGTTGCTATTACAAGGGCGAGGAGGTCTACCGCCATATCGTCGATGAGTCAAACACCGTGTCGGTGCAGGCCATCGGCACCAGCAAGACCACCAAGATGCGTTACTCCATCGAGGTGCCTGCCGGTCATATGGTCGATGAAATCCAGCTCTGGACCAGCGGTGTGCTGAAGCTCAACATCTCCAACATCAAGATTTTCTATCCTTTCGTGGGTGAGGCCGACTCCCCCTGCAACTCCCTTCTGGGATGCAACGGCGAGCTTGTCAACGTCCATGCCTCGGCTGTTCCTCTCCAGGCCGGCGCGGTGAATGTCGCCCAGTTTGTCAACAACCTCAGCTACCTTGTCGATGACAGTTACGACAGCTACATGGCTGTGCAGAACACCGTGTCGGTGGGCAACGGCGTGAAGGTGCTTGTCGACCTCGGCCGACGTGTCCACACCTCCAACCATGTCGGCATCATTGTCGACGAGCGCTCCCTCCTGGCCGGAATCAAGGCCGGTGACTGGCTGACCGTGCGTCTCCACGACTCCACTCTTGCCACGGCAGTCATGGCACTCGACGCCGAGGCCCAGGCCGATGACCCTACGGTCACCGATGAGTTCGCCAACTGGGGTGTAGCCGATGTCAAGGTGGCCGGTTCGGGCGAAAAGCGTGCGCTTTATTTCTCCCCCACAAAACCGTTTGACCAGATCGAGCTTGAAATCGCCGGAATCGCCGGGGTGGCCGACACTCAGAAGTTCTACGGCATCTGCACACGCGGCGACGCCGACAACAATGGTGTGCCCGACTGTATGGAGACTTACGTCGACCCGACCGTGTCGGGCGTGGACATCCCCGCGCTTGCCGACAAGGCTCTCGTTGTGACCATCAACGGCGGCCTGGTGAACGCGAGCTGTCCCGGGGCATCCATCTCGCGTCTGCTCGTGTATGACCTGCAAGGCAACGCAGTCGACGGGGCCGACGGCCTGGGGCTTTCAGAAGCCTCAATGCGTCTGGAGCCGGGCATCCACATCTTCGAGGTGGTCTTTGCCGACGGCACCGCCCGCGCGCTGAAGGTTTCCATCCGATAACCCACAGTTAATCCATAAGACCCAAGGAGGCCATCCGGGATTTTCCCGGGTGGCCTCTTTGTATGTCGGCGGCGGGGCTGGAAGATTGCGTGGCGGTCTCAACTATTTTGCCGTGGAGTTGTTTTAACATTGAACATACGGGGGCTCTCCGCTGACAATGATTTTTCAACTGTTTATTTACCCAAATAGATAAGAAATGGATGTTATAACAGAAGTGATCGGCAATATCCATCAGCCTGAATGGGCCGCCCGTGTCGATGACTGCCATATCGAGACGGTTTTCCTCGACCAGTGGACGGCACAGAAAAGCCGTTTCCTTGCCAAGGGTGACCACGGCAACGAGTATCCGGTGACACTCACCCGAGGCTCGCGTATCGCCGATGGCGACATCATCGCCTATGACCCCGAGGCGCGCCGTGCCGCCGTTTTGCGCCTCGACCTCAACAATGTCTTGGTGATTGACCTGTCGAAGTTGTCGTCGCTTTCCCCCGAGGATATCATACGCGTCAGTGTGGAGCTGGGCCATGCCATCGGCAACCAGCACTGGCCCGCTGTGGTAAAGGGGACAAAAGTCTATGTGCCGCTTACCGTCGACAAGAAGGTGATGCTGGCCGTGATGGAGACCCACAACATCGACAACATCACCTATGAGTTACAGGAGGGGAAGGACATCATCCCGTTTCTTGCCCCGGGCGAGCTGCGCCGTCTCTTCGGAGGGGCGGGGCATAACAACACCGACCTCGAACACCCCCACCATCACCACCATCATCATTGACCCAAAAACCACAATCCGCAATCGCCGCTCGTTCGCGGCCACCCGTGAATTGCCTTTGCCCTGGTCGCGCCACGGGGCGGTTGCGGATTCAATACTGTAAGTTATGAAAGTAATGCGCCTGCTGCAGATGACCGACTCCACCTTCCCCGTCGGCACCTTCTCGTTTTCCAACGGACTCGAGACTGCCGCTTATGAGGGGATGGTAAACGACGCGGCCTCGCTTGAGCAATATGCCAGATCGGTGGCTCTCCAGGGAGCTTTCTCCGACGGCGTGGCCGCCCTTCTTGCCTACCGCGAGGCGATGAAGAACAACTTGCGCGGAGTCGAGGAGGTCGACAGCCAGCTGATGCTCTTCAAGATGAACGACGAGGCCCGCACTATGCTTCAGCGCATGGGGCGCAAGATGGCCGAGTTGTCGGAGCGGTTCTACCCCGACAACCGCATCATATCGCTCTGGCACCGTGACATCAAGGAGGAGCTTACGCCGGGCAGTTTCCCTGTGGCGCAAGGGCTTGCTTTCGCTGCCGAGGGGCTGAGCGAGGAGGAGCTTTTCGCCTCCCACCAGTATGGAGTGATAAACATGGTGCTGGGAGCGGCCCTGCGCTGCGTGAGGGTGTCTCATTTCGACACCCAGGAGATTCTTTTCCGCCTGTCGGAGGATGTGCCCAGGCTTTACGAGAAGGCGCGCCTGATGAGGGTGGACGACATGAACTCTTTCGTTCCCGAGGCCGACATCTTCGCCTCGCTCCACGAGAAGGGGAATATGAGAATGTTCATGAGCTGAGCTTTTTACCGTTGATTTGCGACACAACCAATATGAGTACTTGTAGAATCGGTATCGGAGGACCCGTTGGTTCGGGAAAAACCTCCTTGATTGAAGCCATAACCCCGCGTCTTATCGACAAGGGTTACAAGGTGTTGATCATCACAACCGACATCGTCACCACGGAGGATGCCAAGCATGTCCGCAAAATCCTGAAGGGGGTGCTGGCCGAAGACCGCATCATCGGTGTGGAGACCGGCGCGTGTCCCCACACGGCTGTCCGCGAAGACCCGTCTATGAACATCGCGGCTGTCGAGGAGATGGAGGCCAAGTTTCCTGATGCCGACATCGTGTGCATCGAGTAGGGAGGCGACAACCTGACGCTTACCTTCTCTCCCGCGCTGGTCGACTTCTTCATCTATGTGATTGATGTGGCCGCCGGCGACAAGATTCCGCGCAAGGATGGCCCCGGCATCTCGCAGAGCGACATACTTGTAATCAACAAGACCGACCTCGCGCCTTATGTGGGGGCCTCGCTTGAGGTCATGGACCATGATTCCAAGCTGATGCGTCCCGGCAAGCCTTTTGTCTTCACCAATTCCATGACCGGTGAGGGGATTGACGAGCTGATCGGGCTTATCCACAAGATGGCGCTTTTCGACAAGAAGTAAACTCCATAACATCACCCCCCACGAAGGAAATAAAACGAGAATATTCCGACATTCCGGTCGTCAGCTTCGACAACGCGCCTGAGATGGCTCCCTACCTTGCGCCGCCACGGGCGATGTATGTGGGCGCGCCGGGCAAACATGGTTACCTCAATCTCGGTTTCGAGCTTGACGCGTCGGGCAAGTCGATATTGCGCGAGCTCGACCGCCGCGCCCCGCTGATTGTCCAGCAGGAGCTGTATTTCGACGAGGAACTGCCTGGGATGCCATGCGTCTACATCCTTTCGTCGGGCGGCCCCAACATCGACGGCGACCGTTACACCCAGAATATCACTGTCGGCAAGGGCGCGATGGCCTTTGTCTCCACCGGGGCCGCTACGAAGCTGGCTGAGATGAAAGACAACTATTCGGGGCTGTCGCAGGTGATTTACGTGGAGGAGGGGGGATACCTTGAGTTCCTTCCCGAGCCTGTGATTCCCTGTCGCCACACGCGTTTCATATCAGACACCAGGATGATTGTCCATCCGTCGGCCGCGGTGTTTTATTCCGAGATTTTCATGGGTGGCCGCAAATATTACAGCGAGGGGGAGATGTTTTGCTACGACATCCTGTCGGTATGCACCCATGGCGAACGTCCCGACGGCCGTCAGCTCTTCCGTGAGAAGTTCATAATCGATCCTGCCAATTGCCGCCTGCGTGATGTGGGGATTATGCACGGCTATGATATCTTTGCCAATGTGGTGGTGCTTGCGCCCCCCGAGAAAGCCAAGGAGATTTATGACGAGACTGCGGCGTTTATCAACCGCGACACCTATGTCTCGGCCGGAATCACCCTCACATATGCGACGGTCTTGTCAATGCGTCCTTCAATACTCCTCCTTGACGAACCGACATCTTATCTCGACTTGCGTGCCAGGAATGCCCTTTGCTCACTGTTGAGGCGGCTCCCGCAGGCGATGTTGCTTGCCACTCATAATCTCGACCTCGCGCGCGACATATGTTCCCGCTCGATTCTCCTCGACCGGGGATGTGTGGTTTTCGACGGACCCACCGATGAGGCTGTCGACCGCCTGGTATCTCTCGCAGGCGAGAACGGCTGAAAATCGTTGTTTCGTGTTTATTGCGTATTATTGCTGTCCGGTAAAACTTTGACATGATAGGAAATGGACTATTTTTATCTCATACAGCATGAAACAGACTCGTATAGATGTCTTTTAAGGGCTTTTTGATGCTTAATGCTACCAATTTCACATCGCCTCAAATGACAAGCCCTTTTTCGTAAAACAGGTGTAACTTATTATATTTGTAGAGAATATATGATTTTGTCGTTTTTTACCGGACAGCAATAATTGCGTATATAGGAAGGTTGGTTATGATATGATGTTTTACCCCCCCCGGAGTGTTGGATTTTTGTTGATGAAATATTTGATTGGTTTTTAATTGGAAATGTATGCCCGATTGCGTAACTTTGCGCCGAAATAAAGAGACAAGTTGTTTCTTACAGACCAATCAGACATATTTATGCGATTTTCACAAAGGATTTTCATATTGGCGGGATTTGCCATAATCCCGTTGCTGACTTTCGCGCAGGCTGTCAGCGGAAAGGTTGTCGAGGCATCATCGGGTGAGCCATTGCCGTTTGCCAATGTGGTGTTGATGCGAGACAGCGTTTATATCGACGGCGTGGTGAGCGGCGACGACGGCTGTTTCTTTTTCGGGAAAGCCCCGGCAGGGGCCGACCGCGTGAAGATAACGATGGTGGGATATGGCGATTTCATCGGGAATATCCCGCCTACGGGTGATTTCGGGGTGATTGCGCTTGAGGAGTCGTCGGTGATGCTCGGCGAGGTCGTGGTCAAGGCCGACCTCCCGGCCACGAGGCTGACCGGAAACGTGATGGTGACCACAGTAGCGGGGAGCGTGCTGTCAAAGGCCGGGACGGCAAATGATGTCCTCGCCAAAATACCCCTCGTCACCGGAGGGGATGGCAATTTCAAGGTCTTCGGACGTGGCGCACCGGTGATATATATCAATGGCCGCAAAGTGACGGATGCGTCATCGCTTGAGCAGCTCAGCTCGGAAGACATCAAGTCGGTGGAGGTAATCAGCAATCCGGGCCCGCAGTATCCGGCTGATGTCAATGCCGTGATACGCATAAAGACGCTCCCGCCGAAGGGTGAGGGATTCAGCCTGTCGGCCTACAGCAACACAATGCTGGCCACTTTTGCGCGCAACTCCGAGAACCTTGACCTGAAATACCGCGTGGGTGGTCTGGAGGTCTTTGCCAACGGTTATTTCTATGGTGGCAAATGGAGGTTTCACGATATCAGTGCGCTCACAACTTATGGCCCGCAGGTTTTCGACCAGCAGGTGGAAGCCTACACCACGCCGGTTTCGCGCAACCTGTATGGGAAATTGGGCTTCAATTACCAGGCTGGCCAGAACCACTCGTTTGGCGCGTATTACCAGGCAGGGAAATCCCGGGTTTCGCTCAAGGGCACGGTTGACACTCGAGTGACATCAGACGGGGCTCCGTATGAGTCGCTGTGGCAGTGGAATGACGGAGATGAGACCGAGCTCCCTGACCATAATGCCAATGTGTATTACACCGGGTCGTTCGGCAAGCTCTCGGTCGACTTCAATGGCGATTTCCTGCAGACCGAGACAAGCAAGTCAAGCACCAAGGTTGAGACCGGGGGACTCGCCCCCGACCAGGTGGTGCTTACCGACGCTGTCAACCGTAGCCGCATGTGGGCCGAGAAGCTGGTGTTGTCTTATCCGTTGTGGAAAGGCTCGATTGAGGTGGGAGAGGAGTTCACTGACTCCAGGGTCTCATACAACTCGGTTTACCATGGAGCCGGAATCTCCGGGGGCGACACGGAAATCAAGGAGAGCGGCATAGCCGCGTTCGCCGAGATGTCGCAGTCGTTCGGGCCGGTGCAGCTCGGCGTGGGATTGCGATACGAGCATGTGCGTTACCGCTATTTCGAGGGTGGGATGCTCGACAATGACCTGAGCCGCACATATGACAACTGGTTTCCGTCGCTGACAGCGTCGGCCCAGGCCGGGCAGGTGGGATTGTCGTTCAACCTTACCAGCCGCACGCGCCGTCCCTCTTACCGTCAGCTCGACGGCACCGTGGAGTATGTCAACCGTTACAGCTATCAGGCAGGCAACCCGGCCCTGAAACCCACCAGGATGTATACCGCCCAGCTTATGGCCCAGTGGCGTTACTTCTTCGCCCAGGCCATATACAACCATGAAATCAACTCGGTGTTCTATACCACCGAGCGTTACGATAACGACCCGCTGGTGAAGCTCGTGATATTCGAGAATGTGCCTCTTTACAGGCAATTCCAGTTTGCAGTCGGAGCGCAGCCCACAGTCGGATGCTGGTCGACACAGCCCACCGTGGGAGTCTTCTGCAGTTTCTACACCACAGAGTTCCTTGGGCGTGAGAAGAGGCTCGACAAGCCGTTTCTGTATCTCAACTGGAGCAATACGGTGACCTTGCCGAAAGGGTGGACGGTTGACGCGGACTTCATGGCGCAGACTGCCGGACATGGGCAGAACTGCTACATCAAGGCCACCAGCTATCTCAATATCGGGGTCACCAAAAGATTCTTCAACGACTCTTTCTCCGTCAAGCTTGAGGCCCGCGACATATTCGACACCGCCAATGAGCGTGTGAAAATGTATAATGGCGACATTCTTGTCTCCACGGCCAACTACCAGGGGTCGCGCAACCTGCGCCTGACCCTGCGGTACAGGCTGAACGCTTCCCGCTCGAAATACCGTGGCACCGGTGCCGGCTCGTCAGAGAAAGACCGCCTCTGAGCCCCGGAGCATAGATGCGGAGATTAATCTCATAACAATATGACGCCATCCTGACGGAGGAGGCTTGTGAGTCCTCCGTCAGGATGGCGTCTGTATTGATTGCGAGGCCTTAGCTGGTTATTTCACCTTGACGGTCTGGCGCAGCTGGATGTCGGCCGATGAGTTGCCGAAAAGTATTTCAGCAGCGGCGGTGCCACCCTCCTGGCCGGGATACCAGAGATATGATGGTATGTTAATTTTATTCGATTCGAGGTAAAACGGGTGTCGGATTTGGTTTCGACGATGCAAAGATATGTATATTCAACGCTCGATTTTCAGATTTTATCGAAAAAATTAACGGGAACGTTTCCAATCGGAGAGTCTGGATTAACGGGAACGTTTCCAATGAGTTGCGTGCCTGTCGACGGTATGATGACGCCGCCCGGCCGAGGGGTTTCGGCCGGGCGGCGGTGTCGTGTCCCGGATATATGGGAGGGTGGGGTCAGATGAGCTTTTTTTGAAACAGGATGGAGGCGACAAACCGGTCTCCACGGCGGAACCATGAGGGGCGTGTGCCGACACGCGTAAACCCGGCTTTCTCTTCGAAGAGCGTTATGGACGGGGAATTGTCGGCGGCCACCTCGGAGGCGAGCGTTGCCAGGCCGAGTGTGTCGCGGCAATATTCCCCGGCAAGCGTCAGGGCGCGTGTGGCGATTCCATGGCCGCGCCATTGCGGCGCTACCATTATCCCGACCATCGCCCTGGAGTTGACCGGGTCGATGTCGTAAAGGTCGAGCGTGCCGCAAGGCTCGGTCGCGTCCTCGGTGGCGGTCTCGATGATCAGCCTGAGCTGGCCGGCCGAGAATGGGTTGGCGTCGTAATTGTTGGCGTACTCCCAAAGCTGGTGTCTTGATATCGGCGCGCGCGTGCCCCCGAACGGCCATATGCTCCGGTCGTTTTCCCACAGATACATACGGTCGACATCTCCAGGCTCCATGGCCCTAAGCCTCACCTCTGTTTTCTCCAGTCTTTCACCCATGGCTGTGTCTGTTTTCCTACGCCTTGATGGAGTCAGCGAACAGGGTGCGGTTGGTCAGCGAGCGGCCAAGGGTCAGCTCGTCGGTGTACTCGATTTCGTTGCCGAGGGCCACGCCCCGGGCAAGCTGGGTCACTTTCACCTCTGCGTGCGGGGCGAGGCGGCGGTAGATGTAATATCCGGTGGTGTCACCTTCCATAGTGGCTCCGAGCGCGAGAATCACCTCAGAGATGCCACCCTCGCCGACCCGGGCTATCAGGGAGTCGATTTCAAGCTGGTCGGGGCTGACACCGTCGATGGGGGAGATGACCCCGCCGAGGACGTGATACAGGCCGTTGAACTGGCCGGTGCTTTCGAGAATCATCACATCCTTCACCGATTCCACCACGCATATGGTGGCGCGGTCGCGACGCTGGTCGGCGCATATCGGGCAAAGCTCGGTCTCGGAGATGTTGTGGCATACCTTGCAATATGTGATGCCTTTGCGCATGTCGATGATGGCGTTCCCCAGGGCGTTGGCCGTCCCCTCCTCCTGGCGCAAGAGGTGGAGGGCCAGGCGCAGCGCGGTCTTGCGGCCTATTCCGGGAAGCCGCGATATCTCGGTGACGCAGTTTTCAAGCAGTGTGGATTCAAATTCCTGTCTCATATGAATGTCTCCATCCCTTGTCGGGTCGAAAAGAGTTGCAAAGTTACGGGATTTGTCGGGATTTTTGGCGGTAGATGTTGAAAAAAAACGTAACTTTGCACCCGTAAAAATTCCTGACTGTTAACAAATGGAAATAATAAGAAGTGTCAGCGGGCTCAAGGAAGCTGTGGCCCGCTTCAAGGCCGATGGCCGCTCGGTAGGGCTGGTGCCCACGATGGGTGCCCTTCATGCCGGACATATCTCACTGGTCGACCGCGCGCGCCGCGAAAACGGGGCGGTGGTGGTCAGTGTCTTCGTGAATCCCACCCAGTTCAACAATGCCGCCGACCTGGCGACCTATCCCCGCACAGAGGAGGCCGACTGCGCCAAGCTCCGTGAGGCGGGTGTCGACATCGCTTTCATCCCGACTGTCGAGGAGATGTATCCCACCGAGGACACCAGGGTGTTTGACCTCGGCGAGGTGGCGGCCGTGATGGAGGGCCCTATGCGCCCTGGCCATTTCAACGGGGTCGCGCAGGTGGTGAGCAAGCTCTTCAGCTTTGTGGAGCCTGACCGCGCCTATTTCGGCGAGAAGGATTTCCAGCAGATTGCCGTGATACGCCGCATGGTCGAGCTTGAGAAATTCCCTATAGAGATAATCGACTGCCCGATATGCCGCGAGGATGACGGGCTTGCCATGAGCAGCCGCAATGTCAGGCTGACCGCCGAGAACCGCGCCGTCGCCCCGGCTATCCACCGCATACTCAAGAAGAGTGTCGAGTGGGCGCGTGACCACAGCCTCGATGACACCCGCCGCCTGGTGGTAGAGGAGCTTGACGCTTACCCCCAGATGGAAGTGGAGTATTACGAGATTGTCGACCCCCTCACGATGCAGCCGCTGAAGGAGTGGTCAACTCCCCACAACGGCCAGGCCGTGGGATGCATCACTTGCTATTGCGGGGATGTGCGCCTGATTGACAACATTAAATATGAACGCTGACATGAACGTTGAAATACTGAAATCGAAAATCCACAGGGTGACCGTCACCGAGGCGAATCTCGACTATATCGGGAGCATCACAATAGACGAAGACCTCATGGATGCCGCCGACATCCTTCCGGGCGAGCATGTCTACATCGTCGACAACAACAACGGCGAGCGCCTGGAGACATATGCCATCCCGGGTGAACGCGGTTCGGGGGTTATCTGCCTCAACGGCGCGGCGGCCCGCAAGGTGCAGCCCGGCGACATAGTGATCATCATGGCTTACGCCTCGATGCCCTACGAGGAGGCACGCGGATTCAGGCCCTCGATTGTCTTCCCCGACACAGCCTCCAACCGTCTCCTCTAACCAATTTTAAAGGAAAAAACATTCCCGACATATGTTTGAGAATCTTAGCGAGAAACTTGAAAGAAGTTTCAAAATACTTAAAGGCCAAGGTAAGATTACCGAAATCAATGTGGCCGAAACCCTCAAGGATGTGCGCCGCGCGCTCCTTGATGCCGACGTAAACTACAAGGTGGCCAAGAGCTTCACCGACACTGTGAAGCAGAAAGCCCTCGGCCAGAATGTGATAAACGCCATCAAGCCCCAGGAGCTGATGGTGAAGATTGTCCATGACGAGCTGGCTGCCCTGATGGGTGGCGAGACCGCCCAGGTCAACCTCTCGGGCAATCCCACGGTCATCCTGATGTCGGGTCTCCAGGGTTCGGGTAAGACCACTTTCTCTGGCAAGCTCGCCCGCAAGCTCAAGAGCGAGAAGGGGAAACGCCCCCTGCTTGTCGCCTGCGACGTCTACCGTCCCGCCGCCATCGAGCAGCTCAAGGTGCTGGCCTCCCAGATTGAGGTGCCGGTCTACACCGAGGAGGGCAACAAGAACCCTGTCGAGATCGCGAAGAACGCCATCGCCTATGCGAAGCAGAACCATCTCGACCTGGTGATTGTCGACACCGCCGGCCGTCTGGCCGTCGACGAGCAGATGATGGATGAAATCGAGGCCATCAAGAATGCCATCAAGCCCCAGGAGACCCTGTTTGTGGTTGACTCGATGACCGGTCAGGACGCGGTCAACACTGCCAAGGAGTTCAACGACCGTCTCGACTTCGACGGTGTCGTGCTTACAAAGCTCGACGGTGACACCCGTGGCGGTGCAGCCCTGTCGATCCGCACAGTGGTCACCAAGCCCATCAAGTTTGTCGGGACCGGCGAGAAGCTCGACGCGCTCGACCTCTTCCACCCCTCCCGAATGGCCGACCGTATCCTCGGCATGGGTGACATCGTGTCGCTGGTGGAGAAGGCCCAGGCTCAGTTTGACGAGAAGCAGGCGTTGGAAATCCAGCGCAAACTCGCCCGCAACCAGTTTAACTTCAACGATTTCCTGGCCCAGATTCAGCAGATCAAGAAGATGGGTAACCTCAAGGACCTGGCATCGATGATTCCCGGTCTCGGCAAGGCGATAAAGGATGTCGACATCGATGACAACGCTTTCAAGAGCATTGAGGCAATAATCAGTTCTATGACCGCCAAGGAGCGCACCAATCCCGAAATCATCAACGGCAGCCGCCGCAAGCGCATCGCCGCCGGTTCGGGCACTTCGTTGCAGGAGGTCAACCGCCTGCTCACCCAGTTTGAGCAGACCCGCAAGATGATGAAGGCCGCCACCGCGATGAAGAATCCCATGAAGATGATGCGCGCCATGCGCGGACGCCGATAACCCCCCATCCCACACTGATACCCCCATGATTAAGATCGACGGAAAAGAGACGGCCGCCAAGATCAAGGCCGAGATAGCCGCCGAGGTTGCCGATATGGTGGCCCGCGGAGAGAAACGCCCCCATCTGGCCGCCATACTTGTCGGCCACGACGGCGGCAGTGAGACTTACGTCGCCTCCAAGGTGAAAGCCTGTGAGGAGTGTGGCTTCAAGTCGACCCTCATCCGCTTTGAGGATGACATCGACGAGGCGACATTGCTTGAAGCCGTGGACAAGCTCAACCGCGACGAGGATGTCGACGGCTTCATCGTGCAGCTTCCCCTGCCCAAGCATATCTCCGAGCAGACGGTGATCGAGTCCATCGACTACCGGAAGGATGTCGACGGTTTCCACCCCATCAATGTGGGCCGTCAGTCAATCGGTCTGCCTTGTTTCCACAGCGCGACCCCGGCCGGAATCATGACCCTGCTCGAACGTTATGAAATCCCCACCAAAGGGGCCAATTGCGTTGTCCTCGGTCGCAGCAACATCGTAGGCAAGCCTGTGGCCACGCTGATGATGCAGAAAGGCTATCCCGGCGACGCCACCGTGACGGTGTGTCACCGCGCTACCCGCGATCTGAAAGAAATCTGCCGCAACGCCGACATCATAATAGCTGCGATGGGTGTGCCCGGATTCGTCACCGCCGACATGGTGAAGGAGGGTGCGACGGTCATCGACGTGGGCACCACCCGTGTCCCCGACGCGACCCGCAAGAGTGGCTTCCGCCTGCGCGGCGATGTGGAATTTGACGAGGTCGCGCCCAAATGCGGCCACATCACGCCGGTTCCAGGCGGTGTCGGCCCGATGACCATCGTGTCACTGATGCGCAACACCCTCCTGGCCGGAAAGAAAGCAATATACCAATAAACATATCTCTTTGACCACACCGGAGAGCCGTGTCATCGCGGCTCTCCGGCCTGGTTAAGGGGGATGCCTAATACTTTAACACTACCGTGATGGAAAGTCTGCTGGCTGCTGCCGCCGCGTTAGTCCTCTCACTGGCCTCAGCCGGGGAGATAGACATTGTGTTTGCCGGTGACGCGATGATGCACACCGGCCAGCTTGAGGCGGCCAAGCGTGGCGACAAGGGATATGACTATTCGGCTTGCTTCTCTGCGATTGCCCCTTATGTCAGTGATGCCGACTACGCGGTGGTGAATCTCGAGACCCCGGTGGCCGGTGGAGCATATTCGGGTTACCCGCAGTTCAACGCTCCCGCGAGCTATGTCGATGCTCTCGCGGCGGCAGGCTTCGACCTGTTCCTGACGGCCAACAACCATACCCTCGACCGCAGGGAGAGGGGACTTAAGCAGACTGTGGCCCTGCTCGACTCGCTCGGTCTGGCCCATATCGGCACATACGCCGATACCATGCAGCGCGACAGCCGCATCCCTTTCATCGCCGACATCAATGGCTTCAAGGTGGGATTTGTGAATTACACCTATGGCACTAACGGCTTCACCGTGAGTGGAGACGCTGTGGTGGATTACATAGATTCGGAGACGATACGTGCCGACATAGCGAAGACCCGCAATGCCGGGGCTGAGATAATCGTGGCGGCGATGCATTGGGGTGAGGAGTACACACTGACCCCGGTGAGGTATGAGAAACAATGGGCGCGTTTCCTGGAGAATGAAGGGGTCGACATAATAATGGGAGGCCATCCCCATGTGGTGCAGCCTATGGAGCTGCGCGACAACGCCAAGACCGGCAAGCCGATGTTCCTGGCTTACTCCCATGGCAATTTCATCTCCAACATGATGACCCGTGACACACGCGGCGGCCTTGTGACGCGTGTCACCATCGCCCGCGACAGTGTGGGAAACGCATATGTCAAGGATGCCGCTTACAGGCTTGTGTTCACGGTGCCTCCGGTCGACGGGGCGTTCAAGCCGGAGCCGTCATCCACCACCGCGCCGGTAGGGAAGAGGTATGGGTTCTTGAGGGAGAATTATATGGTGATGCCTGTCGACTCCGTTCCAGAGGCATGGCGCGGCCGGGCACGGGATTTCGCCGGGGCTGCCCGATCATTGTTCCGCAGCTCGAATGTGGGGGATATCACTGAGGAGTGACATCAGAATCCTTGAGGATTGCCCCAAACCTCCGGAAATTTACTCCGGAAATTTACAGCCAGAGAAAAAAATATGGCCCAAACGCTTGCGGAATCAAAAAATTGTTGTACTTTCCTGAGTTTGACAGTTTTATTTGTAACGTATAGATACACAGACGGTTGCCGCG
>ERZ778503.520-NODE-520-length-31614-cov-5.401312_pt1 | contig 31614 bp, 35 predicted proteins | sample MGYA00510047_ERZ778503 | MGnify/ENA primary metagenome ERZ778503 (study PRJEB29527, sample SAMN07138965) | mouse gut metagenome | material: feces | host: mouse | place: China:Nanjing | collected 2016-01-25 ... | reverse complement strand
GTAGAAAATCTGGAGCCTCAATTTATAGATACCCTGACCGGTATTTATGAACATATCTTTCATGTAGAACTTTCCGGTTACAGGGATATCGTTGTGCATTTGATTGCGGATACCCTGCGCAAAACGGACGGCGCTAAGGATTATATTGTCCATGTGTCAAAAGAGGATTATCCTTACGTCAGTATGCAGAAAAAGCTGCTTATGGCAGGAACGGGCGCTTCTCTCTTAGAAGTGGTGGAGGACATCACGCTTTCTAAAAATCAGGCGCTGATAGAAACTGACGGCGGTATTTATGACTGTAGTCTTGGGACACAGTTAGACGAACTCGGCAAAAAATTACGGCTTTTATCCTATGAAAAACCTGTTGGAGAATGAGCGTGCAGACATTAACGGTAGATTTCCTGAAATATCAAAAACTAAAAGAAGAGAACTATTTTCATAAGCTCGGCAAAGTAGTGAATGTGGTCGGGCTGACTGTGGAATCGGCGGGACCGGATGCAAAACTGGGCGATATCTGTTCCATTTTTCCGGAAGGAGAGGATGCGAAGCCGGTTATGGCGGAGGTTGTGGGCTTTAAGGATAAAAAAACCCTCCTTATGCCGTATGAAGCGGTGGATGGCATCGGGTTAAATTGCCTGGTACAGAATCTCGGGATTCCCTTAAGTGTGGAAGTGAGTGACAACATGCTGGGCAGGACTCTTGACGGGCTTGGCAGGCCTACGGACGGTACGGCGCTGCCGCGGGGCAGGAATTATCCGGTTGAGGCGATGCCGCCGGACCCTATGCACAGAGCGATTATCGACGAGGTACTTACGCTGGGCGTCAAGGCGGTAGACGGACTTTTGACGGTAGGTAAGGGGCAGAGAATTGGTATTTTTGCCGGTTCCGGCGTAGGAAAGTCAACTCTTATGGGTATGTTTGCCAGAAATACAAAAGCAGATATCAATGTGATTGCGCTGATTGGAGAGCGGGGCAGAGAGGTTCGCGAATTTATAGAAAGAGATTTGGGGGAGGAAGGTATGCGCCGTTCCGTGGTTGTGGTGGCGACTTCGGATAAACCGGCGTTGGAACGAAATAAGGCGGCGAAGACGGCAACTGCTATCGCAGAGTATTTTAGAGACAAGGGCAAGGATGTTCTTCTGATGATGGATTCCCTTACCCGTTTTTCTATGGCACAAAGAGAAATTGGACTGGCGAGTGGAGAGCCTCCCGTATCAAGAGGATATCCGCCCAGTGTGTATGCGGAGATGCCAAAGCTGTTGGAGCGTGCCGGCAGGTCTGAGAAGGGTTCCATTACCGGACTGTACACGGTGTTGGTAGACGGTGACGACTTCAACGAACCGATTACGGATACGGCAAGAAGCATTTTGGATGGACATATTGTACTGGACAGAAAGCTGGGGCATAAAAATCATTATCCGGCGATAGACGTGCTGCAGAGTATTTCAAGATGTATGAGCCAGATTGTGGACAGGGATCATAAAAAACTGGCGGGCAAGTTAAAAAGCGTACTGGCTACTTATAATGAGGCAGAAGATTTGATTAACATCGGCGCTTATAAGGCAGGCAGCAATCCGGCGATTGATATGGCAATTCAGAAAATTGACGCAGTGAACGGTTTTTTGTGTCAGGAAGTAGATGAAAAATTTGATTATGAGCAGACTTGTGAGCTGTTAAGGCAGTTGTTTGAAGCATAGAGGATAGGATAAAATGGCAAGGTTCAAATATCGGATGCAGAGCCTTTTGGATATCAAGTCAAAGCTGGAGACGCAGGCGAAGCAGGAATTTGCGGCGGCGAAAATGGCGCTTGATATTGAAAATGAAAGACTTGAGGAGTTGAAGAAGCGGAAAGCTTTTTATGAGGCTGAGGCAGAAGCGCTTTTGCATGGCGCCCTGAAGGTACAAAAAATCAGGGACAGCAAGACGGCAGTCCTAAAGATGGAGGATTACATCGCTATCCAGAAACAGCAGATAAGGGCTGCGGAGGCTAAGGTGGAGGCTGCAAGGCGGAAGCTGACAGGGCTTATGCAGGAAAGAAAAATGCATGAAAAGCTGAAAGAACATGCTTTTGAGGCGTTTTTACAGGATGAGAAAAAGCGTGAAGGCAAGGAAGTTGATGAACTGACCAGTTATACATACGGACAGCGGATACAGGAAAAGGAAAAACGAAAGGGCTGATGGCTATGGCAAAAGAAGTAGATTCTTTCACAGCAGAAAAAAAGAAGCTGCAGGATGAGAAGAAAAAACTGAAATCAGAGCAGAAGAGTCATAAAAAAGAGGCAAAAAAACGCGCAAAGGAAATTGCGGCGCAGGAAGCGGAGCTTGCAGAAGACGAAGAAGGCGGCGGTATTTTTACTTTTCTTGCCACGCTTGCCATTATTGCCGTGTGGATTGGCATTGTCTGCGTTGTCATCAAGCTGGACGTGGGCGGATTTGGCTCCAATGTGCTGCGCCCGCTGTTAAAGGATGTGCCGGTGGTAAACAAGATACTGCCTGCGGAGGAGACAAAAAAACCATCGCAGTCTGATGGGAACGGCGGCTATACCAGTGAGAAGGACGATGAAATCTTAAGGCTGGAGCAGGAGATACAGCGCCTTCAGACAGAGAATCTGGAAAAGGATGAGCAGATAGCCAACCTGCAGGCGGAGAATGTGCGCCTGCAAAGCTTTGAGAGTATGCAGACGGAATTTCAGCGTGTCAAGACGGAGTTTTTTGAGAATGTAGTGTATGCAGAAAACGGACCGGGAGCGGAAGAATATAAGAAATATTATGAAGCTATGGATCCTGCGACGGCGGAATACCTTTACAAACAGGTAGTGGCGCAGATGGAAGAAGACAGGGAGATTGTGGAGGCGGCGGAAACCTATTCTGCAATGAAGCCTGCTCAGGCGGCAAAGATTTTTGACGGCATGACGAGCGACCTGAATCTGGTGGCGCGCATCTTAGGCGCCATGAGCACGGAGGACAGGGGAAAGATTTTAGGCGCGATGGATGCAGAGGTGGCTGCAAAGGTCACCAAAATAATGATTCCGTAGGCTTAAGCCATTGCGGCTTTTGACCGATATATAAGTAGGTATGTCAGTACCTTGAAAATTGAAGAGAGGAGGAATGCAAATGACAAGTACACCTGTAAGTGCAAGTACAAAAGTCCCCTTTATGGGAAGTGCGACAGCGGGCGTACAGGCAGCAAGCGATGTGACAGGCACTTTTTCCAGCATGTTACAAAGCCAGAAAAGCGACGTAAAAACCGTAAAGCCGGAAAGCACGCCCCGCACGCAGGTAAAAGGGCGGGATGACAGAGTTTCGGAAAAGGAAGTTTCCGAGAGCGGGAAAGACAATGAAAAGCTGTCCCCCGAGGAAGAAGCAGAGCAGGCGGAGAAAGCTGTCGAGGCAGCAGCGGCAATGATGCTGACACAAGCGGCGGAAACGCTTCACATCACCGAAGGAGAAGTGCAGGAGCTGTTGGGCGGGCTTGATATGACGGAAGCGGACTTACTGAATCCGGAAGGGCTGAAAGCGCTGGTCTTGGCGGCGGCGGGCGAGACGGATGCCTGCAGTTTCATGACCAATGAGGAGTTGATGGCAGACTTCAAGGAGCTTCAGAGCTCTCTTGCGGAAGCAATGACACAAGCGTCAGAGGCTACAGGGCTTGATGCGGAAGCGGTGGCGGTTCTCTTTGAAAATGCCGGTATGCAAGAGGCGCAGGCAGACATGGGAGAGGCAGTTTTGGCAGCAGAGCAGGTACTTTCCGCACAGACAGAAGCAGAACCGGAACCGACAGAGGAAAGCAGTGAGGTACATACGGAGCAGAGCCTTGTAAAGGACAGCGGGACCGAAGAGGACGGCGCACAGATTATGCTGGAAAGAAGTCTTGCTGGAAGAGAAGCGGGCAGAGGAGAAGAGAAACCTTTAGCCGGTGAGACGCCGCAGAACCCGTTTTTACAGAATGTGCAGGTTCACACGGCGCAGGAGACAGTACAGACGGCAGAAGGAACGGCAGTATTTCGGCCGGATACCGAGCTGATTATGAATCAGATTACCGATTATATGAAAGCACAGGTATCGGAGGGGATGTCCGAACTGGAAATGCAGCTTCATCCGGAAAGCCTTGGCAGTCTGCATGTACGGCTTATCGCCAAGGAAGGTATGGTGACAGCACAGTTTACGGCACAAAACGATGCGGTGAAGGCAGCGCTCGAAAGCCAGATGATTCAGCTTCAGGAAACCTTTGAGGAGCAGGGCGTTAAGGTAGAAGCCATTGAGGTTATGGTGGCGAGTCATAAATTTGACAGAAACTTAAGCCAGAACAGCGGACAGCAGGAAGGCGCATCTGACAGGCAGCCGGCAAGAGCAAAGGTCAGAAGACTGAATCTGGGCGATGAAACGCTGGAAGAAGAAAATCTGGATGCAGAGGAACAGCTCGCGGCAGATATTATGCGACAAAACGGCGGCACCGTAGATTATATGGCTTAAAGAGAGAAAGGAGTGATAAGCGTGAGTGTAGTAGCACCGGTAAAAGACGGACAATTATTAGTAAACGGCATGACGGAAGCGGAAAAGAAAAAACAGGAAGTAAAAACGGAAAAAGAAGCCAGCTCTATGGATAAGGATTCCTTTTTACAGCTTCTGGTGGCACAGATGAAGTATCAGGACCCGTTGGAGCCTACTTCCAATACGGAGTATATTTCCCAGTATGCACAGTTTTCACAGGTAGAGTCCTTACAGAACATGAGCCTGAACATGGATTTGCAGAGGGCAAGTTCACTGGTAGGACAGATGGTATATGTCAAGACTACTGACACATCAGGTGCAACCGACTATGTATACGGCAAGGTTGACTATGTGACATATCAGGGCGGTAAGCCGTATCTGTACATTAATGAAAAGAGTTATCCGCTGGAGGACTTGGAGACCATTGTGGAGCCTGAATATTATGAAGCTTACAATCTGGCGACAGAGCTGGTAACGGGTATCAATAAGCTGCCTAAGCTTGGTCTGGTAGATTTGGGAGATGCAACAAAGATTGACGAACTGAACAAGATTTACAGCGAGATGACAGATTATCAGAAGACCTTTGTGGCAAAAGAGAAGGTTGAGGCGCTGGAGAAATACGTCGCAAAGATTGAAGAACTCAGAAAGCTGGAAGAAGAGTCCAAGAAGGACCCTGAAGAGGTTGAAAAGCCCGAAGAGACAGAAAAGCCTGAGGAAGTGGAGAAACCGGAAGAAACGGAAGGCGCGGGAAGCGGGATCGTATAGCTTTGCGTGCAAACACAGGGAGGTGGCCGTATGAAGGTACAAAACGGCAGTTTTCTCTCAATAGAACAGCTTCAGGATAAGTATTTAAGGCAGAGCGGCAGAACGGACAATGAAAAGAGGGAAGAAACGTTTTCTTTTCAAGAGGTTCTAAGCAGAAAGCAGACGGCTGTGGCAGCCGGAGCTGCGAGCCTGAAATTTTCCAAACATGCGCAGAGCAGATTGTCCGACAGAAATATAGAGCTTACAAACGGGCAGATGGAACGGCTGCATGACGGAGCAAAAAAAGCGGGAGAAAAAGGCATACAGGATTCATTGGTGATTGTGGATGGTCTGGCATTCATTGTAAATATCCCCAATAAAACGGTGGTAACGGCAATGGACAGCGCAGACACGCAGGACAGTATTTTTACAAATATAGACGGAGCGGTTATTATGTAGCCGGACCTTTGGAGGCAGATGTTTCCCGACTGACAGAAGGAAACAGACAGTTTCGTCTTAATGATAGGAGGTCATTTTTACTATGATGAGATCACTTTTTTCTGGTGTGTCAGGTTTAAAGACACACCAGACCAGAATGGACGTTATCGGTAACAATATTGCCAACGTCAACACAACAGCTTACAAGTCAAGCTCCATGGTATTCAGCGAGCTTATCAGCCAGACGACCCAGAAGGCATCGGGACCCAATGCGGCAACCGGTACCGGCGGTGTCAATGCGAGACAGATTGGTCTTGGTGTAAGAAGCGGCGCCATCAACGTGAATATCACCGGACAGGGTGCGGCGCAGTCTACCGGCAATCCCTTCGACGTGATGATTAGCGGAAGCGCTTTCTTTGTTGTAAGCGATGGCAATAACAATTTCTTTACCAGAGATGGTTCCTTCTACGTAGATGCGGCGGGTAATCTTGCCATGACCAGCAACGGTTATAATGTAATGGGCTGGCAGGTAGATCCGGAGACCATGGATATCAAGCAGGATACCGTATCGGCGCTGCGTATCATGAGTCAGGCGAATATGACCTATCCGCCTGAGGCGACCAGTCAGGCGTATGTGGGAGGTATCATTGACAAATTTGATACAGATGTAACCAGCAGCTCCGGCAAGGCGATTAACTTGAATTTCTACGATGCACTGGGGTATATGTACACGGCAAAGCTGGTGATTAAACAGTCTGCTTCGGTGAATGAGTACAGTATCGAGCTGAACAAGCTGCTTGACGCGGGAGGCAACGAGGTGGATATCAGCGCGGCGACCTTCGGCTCCGCAACCAACCAGAAGATAAACAATACTTCAACGCTTGACAATACCGCCTACAGGTGGAACGCCAATGTGCTGGAGACCCTGAGCGGTACAGAGGTATGTAATCTTGCCAATATATTTGACGCCTCCTCCACCGCAGATGCGCCGGTATTTAAGACGGATGAGGATACCCAGAAGGCATTGGCAGAGCTGGCAAAGGCATATGGCTATGAAGGCAAAATCGATGACTTCATGAATCTGACGGTTGAGTTAAAGAATGACAACACAGGAGGCGCGACCTTTACCGACGGTACGTATTCGGTAAAACAGTTGTTCTATAATCAGCAGGCGGGCACGCATCCCTGCTTTACCACCCCTGCGGCGGCGATTGTGGATGCACCTGCAAATTGGGGAATGGATTCCTTTGATACAACGGGACGTAATTTTGAGGGCGCCATGCTGGTATACAACGACGGTAATCTGACCGGTGAAAAGGGACATTTTGTCGGCGTGAACGGCGTTGCTACAAACCAGACCGTTACATTGGGACTTTCCGCGTTGGGCGGCAATTTCTCCGATATTACCATTGACTTTTCCACAAGCTCCATGTTTGACAATAACGGCACCTGTACCGTGGGCGCTACGGCGGGTGACTTAAAGGGTCTGGGCATGGGACGTAAGCTGGGCGACATGAGCGGCGTATCCATTCAGCAGAACGGTATGATTTTTGCGGCGTACGACAATGGCATGACAAGGCTTTTGGGACAGATTGCAGTTGCAGAATTTGCCAATGCTTCCGGTCTTGAGAGAGCGGGTGAAAACCTTTACTCCGCAACCTTGAACTCCGGAGAATTCGACGGCATTGGTACGGATATTACAGCCAACGGCGGCAAGATGACGACGGGGCAGTTGGAAATGAGTAACGTGGACCTTTCCGCAGAGTTTACGGAAATGATTACCACACAGAGAGGTTTTCAGGCAAACAGCCGAATCATCACGGTTTCGGATACCTTGCTGGAGGAACTGACAAACCTGAAGAGATAATAGAATGAATCCATAGCGGCAAAGGGGAGGCATCTGCCTTCCCCCTTTGTCGTGTATTTGCGTAAGGAGCATTTCCTATGATAGAAATTACGAAAATGAACGGGCAGAAAATTTTATTGAACCCGGATTTGATAGAAATGGTAGAAGAAACGCCGGATACGGTGATGACACTTACCACCGGCAAAAAAATTATTGTAAAAGAAAGTAGACAAACAGTGAAAAATCTAGTAGAATTATACAGAAAGGATATTTCTGCGAAGTAGTATGATTTTTTTAAAAAATTCATACAAATGAAGCAGAATAAATGGCAGGTGAAGTTTCGTGGATATTGCAACAATATTAGGCTTGGTTATATGTTTTGCGATGGTTCTTTTGGGTGTTGCTACCAGCGGCGGTATACAAGCGCTGCCTAGTTATTTCGATGTACCTTCCGTAGCAATTACTTTCGGAGGTGCTTTTTCTGCAGTTTTGGCGGCAAATACGATGCAGAGCTTTATAAGCGGCATCAAGAGCTTTGGATTGATTCTTAAGGTACCGAAGAACAATACGGCGGAGATGATAAACAATATTATCAACTTATCCAATGTGGCGCGAAAAGAAGGCTTACTTTCCTTGGAGGAGGCTGCCGGAGAATTAGATGATGAATTCCTCAAAAAAGGAATTCTTCTTATTGTAGACGGTACGGACCCTGAGTTGGTGCGCGCCATCATGGAGACGGAGCTTGTCAGTATGGACAGCCGGCATAAGGCAAGAATCGGTTTCTGGGAAAATGTAGGTTCCATGGGACCTGCCTGGGGTATGATTGGTACTTTGGTAGGTCTTGTGAACATGTTAAATAATATGGAAGACGCATCTTCTATCGGACCGAATATGGCAACGGCATTGATTACGACCCTGTACGGTTCCCTGCTTGCCAACTGGATTTGCGCACCTGTATCCAACAAACTGAAATCCCAGAACGATATGGAGATGATGCAGAAGGAGATTATGATAGAAGGTCTTCTTTCCATACAGGCAGGTGAAAATCCCCGTGTTATCGAGGAAAAACTGAAGTCCTTTATGTCTCCCAACGAGCGTGCAGGTTCCGGTGATGACGGAGGTGAAGTAGATGGCTAAAAGAAAAGAAGAGATGCCGCCACCCGGTTCGCCGGCATGGATGGCTACCTTCGGTGATTTGATGAATCTGCTATTATGCTTTTATGTACTTTTGTTTTCCATGTCCACGATAGATGCGGATAAACTGAAGGCAATTGCGGAGTCCTTTTCACAGACTTTTTCCGTTTTTAACGGCGGCGCTACGGCAATAGGGGACGGTATGCTTGTCAGCAACGGCGTGAGCCAGTTAAATGAGTTGGATGAGTTTATCAACAGCACAGGAAAAACTGCGGATAAGGAAGGCGATGAATTTGAGGATTCCGACATGGAAAACAGTTTTGCGGAGGCATTAAAACAGATGGAGGCAGAGCAGCTTGCCGAGTCGGAACAGCTTGCCGAGAAGATTGAGGAGAGTGTGGCGGAGAACAATTTGGAGGGTATGATTGATGTCGATTTTACCTCCCAATATGTTGAGCTGACACTGAAGGGCGCAATTCTCTTTGATTCAGGAAAGGCAGACATTCGTCCGGATGCGGAGCCGATACTGGATAAAGTCGGCGTTATGCTTGTAAGATATGCAAACAATGTCATTGAAATAGAAGGACATACGGATAATGTGCCGTTCAACGGCGGCAGGTATGCGGACAACAGTGAATTAAGCTGTGCAAGGGCATTGTCAGTGTTTAACTATTTTTTGGAAACGACCAATTTAGACCCGGCAATGGTAAAGTATGCCGGCAGGGGAGAGTATGTGCCGATAGCTGACAATTCTACGGAAGAGGGGCGTGCCAGAAACCGAAGAGTGGTAATCCGCATATACCATGACTTGAGCTATTATCAATAAAAGAAAGGACAGACAGGAGTCATGAAAAAGAATTTGATGTCAATCTTAATTCTGGCGCTGTTAGTGGTAAACATTGTCTTAACGGCTATTATGATGTTCAGCGTAACAGGGGCAATGAAGAGTACTACGGCACTGGTGGGTAAAATCGCGGCAGTTCTTGATTTGGAGTTGAATCTGGGAGCAGATGACAATCAGTTGTCAATTCAGGACAGTGCACCGTATAATATAACGGATGCCATGACGATTCCATTGAAGATAGGAGAGGACGGCGAACAGCATTACGTGCAGATAGCAGTATCCATACAGATGGATAAGACGCACAAGGATTACAAGAAATATTCCGAGACAATGCTGGAAAATGAGAGTATACTGAAAGGAGAAATTCTGGAAGTCATATCCTCTTACACGCTGGAAGAATTTCAAAATGACACCAACGGAGTCCAAAATGAAATATTGGCAAGACTGCGCAAGCTGTATAACTCCGATTTCATTTATAAAGTCGTATTCAGTGACGTGAAGGTGATGTAAGTGTCAAAAGCATATAACACTGATTACTCCACACAGCTACGGCATTATGATTTGAAAACAGGAGGTGAGCTTGATGAGTGAGGTGTTGTCCCAAAGTGAAATAGACAACCTGTTCGCGGCGCTTTCTACCGGAGAACTGGATGTGGAACAAATTCAGGAGAAAGAGGAAAAGCAGACGAGAGTCTATGACTTTCGCCGTCCCGCAAAGTTCTCCAAGGAACATCTTAGAACCCTTGAAATTATTTTTGAACATTACGGGAGGCTGCTGGCGACCAATTTGCCGATTTATATGCGCAAAAATGTGCAGATAGGCGTGGCAAGTTCGGAAGCAATGACTTTTTCGGAGTTTTTCAATGCGTTATCCACACCTGTTATTATGGGAATCGGCAGTTTAGAACCTCTGCCGGGGAATATGATTATAGATTTATCGCCCAATTTAGGGTATGCTATTATTGACCGTATGCTTGGCGGTGAAGGCGGAACTTTGGAAAAGAGCAGAGACTTCACGCGGATAGAGCGGATTATCATTGAAAAGATTCTGATCGTGTGTATGCAGCATATGCGCGAGCCGTGGAAGAATGTGCTGGACATCAATCCGGTATTAGAACGGTTGGAAACCAACTCGCAGTTTGCACAGATTATTTCACCTAATGACATGGTGGCGCTTGTGACACTCGATGTTAAAATCGGGGATGTGCAGGGCTTTATGAATATGTGTCTTCCTTATTTTACACTGGAAGATGTCATGGATAAGCTGAATACAAGGTACTGGTATGCAAATCTGCAGGAGACAAAGAACGAGGATTATGAAGAACATATAGAATCCCTGATTCGCAGGGTGGATATACCAATAAAAGCAATTTTGGGAAACAGTACGGTTTCTGTCAATGATTTTGTCAATCTGCAGATTGGAGACGTTATCCGTCTGGATTCCCATGTGGACAGCGAATTATCCGTCTATGTAGGAAACATCAGAAAATTTACTGCATTGCCCGGCGCCAGCAAGGAAAACTATGCGGTCAGGGTAATGTCGGTAATCAGGGAGGGGGAATAGAACATGAACGATATGTTATCCCAGGACGAAATAAATGCCTTATTAAACGGAATGGATTTATCAGAAAGTACAAGCGCCGCCCCGCCGGCTGAGGAGGATAAAGTCCCCCCTATAGATGAAAGCCTTTTAACAGATGTGGAAAAGGATGCGGTGGGTGAAGTTGCCAATATCAGCATGGGCTCTTCGGCAACCACACTGTATTCACTGGTAAATCAGAAAGTAAACATTACAACGCCCACGGTATCCATGGCGAACTGGAATACGGTGCTGGCAGAATATGAGAAGCCTTGTGTTTTTATACAAATTAAATATACGGAAGGGCTTGACGGTACCAATATCCTTGTATTGAAGGAGCGGGATGTTAAAATCATCACGGACCTGATGATGGGCGGAGACGGCACCAATGCTGAAGGGGAGTTGGGGGAATTGCACTTGAGTGCAATTTCTGAAGCCATGAATCAGATGATGGGCTCTTCGGCAACCTCTCTTTCTACCATGCTTGGCATGATGATTGATATCAGCCCGCCAGAGGCGAGCCGTGTGGATTTGACGGAGTACCATGACGGAAGTGATATTTCTCCTTTTTTGGGCGGTACATTCGTCAAAGTGGCTTTTCGGATGCAGATTGGAGATTTGGTAGACAGTATTATCATGCAGCTATATCCGGTGGACTTTGCTAAGAAGGTTGTGGAAACTTTCATGTCAGGGCAAATGGGAGGCGCATTGGCAAGTGCATCGGCGGCACCCGCACCGGCTCAGCCGGCGGCACCCGCACCCGCACCGGCTCAGCAGGCGGCTCCGGCACAGAGTGCAGCTCCGGTGCAGAGTGCACCGCAGCCGATGGCGGCAAGCCAGCCGCAGGCGGCAATGGGCATGGAGCAGCAGGCAATGATGGGTATGAATCCCATGTACAGTATGCCGATGCAGGGAATGCCCATGCAGAATGGTATGCCTGTGCAGGGGATGGCTCCAATGTACATGCAGCCGCAGATGGCAATGCCGCAGCAGAGCGTAAGCGTGCAGCCGGCACAATTTCAGAACTTTGCAACAGATGCCGCAGCGATTGCAGGAGCGGAGAATATAGGCTTAATTATGGATGTTCCGCTAAAGGTTACGGCAGAGTTGGGGAGAACCACAAAATCCATTGCTGAAATACTTGATTTTTCGCCCGGAACAATTATTGAACTGGACCGTATTGCAGGAGAGCCGATAGACGTTCTGGTAAACGGCAAGTTTGTAGCCAGAGGTGAAGTAATCGTTATAGAAGAAAGCTTTGGTATCAGAGTAACGGAAATTATCAAGTAATGATAAATAGCATATAAGGAGAAAATGTATGGCAAACAATATTTTAATCTGTGACGACGCGGCTTTTATGCGAATGATGATCAAGGACATTTTAACCAAAAACGGTTACAATGTGGTTGGCGAAGCAGAAAATGGCGCAAAGGGTATTGAAAAATACAACGAGCTGCATCCTGATCTGGTGCTGATGGATATTACCATGCCCGAGATGGATGGAATTGCCGCATTAAAGGGAATCAAGTCGGCAGATGCCAATGCAAAGGTTATTATGTGTTCCGCAATGGGTCAGCAGGCGATGGTTATTGAATCGATTCAGGCAGGCGCGAAGGACTTTATCGTAAAGCCTTTCCAGCCGGACCGCGTTCTGGAAGCCGTTAAGAAGGTTATTGGCTGATGCTTACTGCCGGTATGGGTACGGCAGACAGGATAGCCGAACTCGTTACAATACTTGTCATTTTTGTTCTGGTATTGGCGCTTACTTTGTTTGTGACAAAATGGATTGCCGGATATCAGAAGGGACAGGGGGTTGGAAACAACATAGAAATTGTGGAAACCTGTCCCGCCGGTAATGGCAAATTTATTCAGATAATCAGGTTGGGGGAAACCTACGTGGCTGTTGCCGTGTGTAAGGATTCCGTCACCTTGCTTGGCACGGTTCCAAAAGAGCAGCTTGTATTTTCTAAGACAGGCGGTGGTTCTGCGCAAAGGTTCAAAGAATTTTTTCACAAGGCGAAGGAAGCTTATCCGGATGAAGAAAGCGTGACTGGGGAGAAGAAGGCGGGGGAAGAAACTGACGGGGAAGAATTACCGAAAGAAGAGTAGGCTGAACGTGAAAAGACTGAAATCGATACTAACCGCAATTACATTAAAGAAAGTGATATGCCTGCTGGTTACGGTGGGCATATTGTGTATTATTCCCGTTGCGTCCGTCAGCGCATCTTCTGCGGAGGGGGGACTGACCGGAGAGACAGGGGAGTCTACCGTGATTCAGGAGCCGGGGACGGCGGAGGATCCGGAAGATTTACAAAATTTGAATATAGTAAACAGGATAGAAATAGAGTACAATGATGGTAACGGACAGTTAAATGGAGCATTGCGGATTTTGCTGATACTGACGCTGATAGCCATAGCGCCGATTTTGATTATCTGCATGACCTGTTTTACCAGAATTATTATTGTGCTTCATTTTACGCGTGCTGCTTTAAATACACAGACGGCACCACCCAATCAGGTATTGCTTGGGTTGGCGCTTTTTCTCACATTTTTTGTTATGACGCCGACGATAGCCAGTATTTATACCAACGCATACCAACCTTTTAACGAGGGAAAGCTGACGCAGGAGGAGGCGCTTGAGGCGGCAATACAGCCTATGCGGGAGTTTATGTACAATACAACGAAGACAAGCGATGTGGAGCTGTTTATGAACATTGCGCGGCAGGACTGGGACGGCAATCTGGAGAGCATACCCTTTGCAGTGCTGGTGCCCAGCTACATGCTCAGTGAGCTCAGGGAAGCGTTTTCTTTTGGCTTTTTGATATATATACCTTTTATTATCATAGACATGGTGGTGGCGTCGGCGCTGATGAGTATGGGTATGATGATGCTGCCTCCCACAACGATTTCCATGCCTTTTAAGATTCTTTTGTTTGTGATGGCTGACGGCTGGGGATTAGTGATAGGAGAGTTGATGAAGACATTTGCAAGGTAACGAAAGAAGGGAGAGGAGCGGACTGATGAGCATAGAAGTTGTAACAGAAATCGCAAATAAGGCTTTGTATCTGATTATCAAGGCTTCGCTTCCTGTTTTGCTGGTATCGCTGGCGGTTGGTCTGATTATCAGTATTTTTCAGACGGTGACTTCCATACAGGAGCAGACACTGACTTTTGTACCTAAGATTATATGCGTGTTTTTAACACTCATGATTTTTGGAAAATGGATTATTACCATGATTGTGGAATATATGCATGAATTGTGGAATTTTTCCTCTTATGTCAGTGGGTAAGGTGGCGTATGATTCGTTTATCTTTTTCCTTTTTGGATTTGGAATTTTTTTTGCTGATACTGGTAAGGGTCTCCTGCTTTGTGTTTATAGCTCCTTTTTTCAGTATGAACCATACGCCTGCAAGGGTGCGGATAGCGCTCTCCGTTTTTTCGGCGGCGCTGCTTTATACCACGCTGACGCCGACAGACGCCGTGGTATACGGTACGGTTATGGAGTATGCAGTGATTGTTGTAAAAGAAGCTGTGACAGGGCTTTTGATAGGTTTTTCTGCCAACATCTGTATGGCGATTGTCAATCTGGCGGGAGCCGTTACAGATATGGAGGTCGGGTTGTCCATGGTAACGCTGATGGATCCGGCAACGAGGGAGCAGAGCAGTGTGACAGGTGTGTTTTACCAGTATGTGATTATGCTGATTATGGTAGTCAGCGGTATGTACCGGTATCTTTTCGGGGCACTGGCGGATTCTTTTCTGCTGATACCCGTAAATGGCGCGGTGCTTAAGGGTGAAAATCTGGTTGCTGCCGTTGTTATGTTTCTCGGCGATTATATTACCATTGGTTTTCGCATCTGCCTGCCGGTATTCTGTACCATACTGATATTAAATGCCATACTGGGTATTCTGACAAAGGTTTCACCACAGCTCAATATGTTTTCTGTAGGTATACAGCTCAAGGTACTTACGGGGCTGGCTGTGATGTTTTTGACGGCAAAGCTTCTGTCGGGAGCGGCGAGCTTTGTCTTTAATGAAATCAAGAAAGTAACCGTCACTTTTGTGGAGGGCATGATGTGATTTTGCAATATAATCTGCAGTTTTTTGCCAAGGAGGGACCCGGCGGGGAAAAGACAGAGCCGGCAACCGAGAAAAAACTGAATGATGCCAGAAAGGAAGGGCAGGTTGCCAAGAGTAAGGAGATAGGCAACGCAGTAAGCCTGCTTGCCTTGTTTCTGATACTGAAGTTTTGGATTGGACACATAGGACAGCAGTTTTTGCAGGTGTTTTCCGATGTGTATCAAAGGATACCGGGTACTACGGCAAACTGGAGCGGGTATCTGCCGGAGCATGATATGCTTGTTATTTTCCAGCATATGATGCTGGAGATTTTATATATTGTGGCGCCAATATTTGCGGTTGCGTTTATTCTTGCATTCGTCTGTGATGTGGCGCAGGTAAAATGGAAGGTGACGGGAAAGCCCTTAAAGCCCAAATTTAGCAAAATCAGTCCCGCAAGCGGATTTAAAAGGATTTTTTCCGCCAATTCTTTGGTGGAGCTGGTAAAGTCCATTGCCAAAATCGGACTGGTTGTGTATATAGCTTACAATTATTTGCAGGATAAATGGCAGTATCTCTATCTTTTGTATGATATGCCGCTTATGCAGGCAATACAACTTATCGGGCAGCTTGTAACAGACCTTGGCATACGGATTGCAATGGTGTATATTGTTCTTGCAGCAGTGGACTATCTCTACCAGCGTTTTAAGTTTTCGCGTGATATGCGGATGACAAAGCAGGAAGTGAAGGACGAATATAAGCAGCAGGAAGGTGACCCTCAGGTAAAGGGCAGGATTCGCCAGAAGATGCAGGAGGCATCCAGAAGGCGTATGATGCAGAGTCTGCCGCAGGCAGATGTGGTTATCACGAACCCGACGCACTATGCAGTGGCAATTAAGTATGACCCTGAAGTGGCGGATGCACCGCTTGTCATTGTAAAAGGCGAGGATTATCTTGCCAGAAAAATAAAGGAAATTGCCAAAGAAAACCAGATTGAAATTGTGGAGAACAAACCCCTTGCCAGGATGCTGTACGCGAACGTGGACGTAGGGCAGGCCGTTCCGCCGGAGCTTTATCAGGCGGTGGCAGAGGTGTTGGCATTTGTATATCATTTACAGGGAAAAGTTTGAAATAGGTAATGAAATAAAGTATAAAAGGAGGTGAGGAGCATGAGCATAAAGATGAGAAGAACGGATGCTGTGGTGGCAGTTTATATACTGGTAGCCTTTATTATGTTTATTGTTCCTCTTCCGGCATGGCTTTTGGATGTCTTTATGGCATTTAATATGGCAATGGCGTTTACCATCCTCTTTGTCTGTATGTTTGCCAAGGAGGTGCTGGATTTATCATACTTCCCGACCATTCTGCTGTTTACCACCATTTTCAGGATAGCCATGAATGTGTCCTCCACCAGACTGATTCTGACTACGGGCGAAGCGGGCAATGTGGTGCGGACCTTTGGTGAGTTTGTAGGCGGCGGTGATTTGATTGTCGGTACGATTATTTTTATCATCCTGATTATGATTCAGTTTTTGGTTATCAACAAAGGTTCCGAGCGTGTGGCTGAGGTAACGGCGCGTTTTACATTGGATGCCATGCCGGGTAAGCAGATGGCGATTGACGCCGACTTGAATACCGGCGCCATTGATGACAGGGAAGCGAAAATCAGGCGTGACAAGATACAGCAGGAATCCAGCTTTTTCGGTTCTATGGACGGTGCCGTAAAGTACGTAAAGGGAGACGCAGTCGCAGGGCTTTTGCTGACGGCGATTAATGTAATCGGCGGTATTACCATGGGGGTAACGCGCGGCGGGCTGGATATTGGGTCAGCCATGCAGCAGTACGGCGTGCTGACCATTGGTGACGGACTGGTAAGCCAGATACCTTCGCTTTTGATTTCTTTGTCGACCGGTGTGCTGGTGACGAAGGGCGGCAAGGAGGCCGATTTTGGACCTGTTATTTTGAAACAGTTGTTCGGTGTGCCGAAGGTAATGTACCTTGTGGGAGCAACTCTGGCATTTTTGGGTATTGTCACAGACTTAAACACCATACTTTTTCTGGGAATGGGTCTGGTTTTTATCGTAGGCGGCAGAATCATTTCCGGCAATTTGGAAACTGCGGAAATAGAAGCGCAGGTTGATACGGACGAGGTGGCTGCAGAGGAAATCCGGCAGCCGGAGAATGTAAACAGTCTGTTGCAGGTGGACCCTATTGAATTGGAATTTGGCTATGGCATCATTCCGCTTGCCGACGTCAATCAGGGCGGCGACCTTTTGGACCGTGTGGTAATGATTCGGCGGCAGATTGCGCTAGAGCTTGGTACGGTGGTGCCGATTATCCGTCTGCGCGACAATATACAGCTCAATCCCAACCAGTATATTATTAAGATTAAAGGGATACAGGTCAGCGAGGGAGAGATATTGTTCGATCATTATATGGCAATGAATCCGGGGTACGTGGAGGAGGAAATTACAGGTATTCCCACTTTTGAGCCTTCCTTCCACCTGCCCGCCATCTGGATAACGGAAGGACAGAGAGAACGGGCGGAAAGTCTGGGATATACGGTGGTAGACCCGCCTTCCATTATTGCAACCCACCTGACGGAGATTATCAGGCAGCACATTGACGAGCTCTTGACGAGACAGGATGTGCAGAATTTGGTTAACAACATGAAAGAGACCAATCCTTCCCTTGTGGAGGAGCTGGTTCCCAAACAGCTTGGGCTTGGAGAGATACAGAAGGTATTACAGAATCTGTTAAAAGAGGGAATTTCCATCAGGGATTTGCTTACGATTTTTGAAACGCTGGCGGATTACGCGCCGACCACGCGGGATACGGATATTTTGACGGAGTATGTGCGCCAGAGTCTGAAACGCGCCATATCAGGCAAGTATTTCCCGCCTCATGAGACGACGAGCGTCATTACGCTTGACCCGAAGGTAGAACAGGAGATCATGAACAGCATAAAGCAGACGGAGCAGGGAGCGTTCCTGAATCTGGACCCGGAAAAGACAAAGCGGGTGATGGCATCTGTGGGCAATGAACTGCAAAAGCTGGAAAATTTGGGTAAGAGCCCGATTGTGATAACCTCTCCGATTGTCAGAATGTATTTTAAACGTCTGACGGAGGATTATTATAGAGATTTGATAGTGGTATCATACAATGAGATTGAGTCCAATGTAGAGCTTCAATCTGTAGGGATGGTGACAGCGTAATGATAATTAAGAAATTTCAAGGAAAAACAGAAGCGGAGGCAACGGAGCTTGCCAAAAAAGAGCTGGGTGACGGCGTTGTCGTCATGAATGTAAAGAACGTAAAACCAAAAGGTTTTTTTGCATCTTTTCGAAAACCGATAACGGAAGTTACGGTAGCGCTGGAAGAAGAGCGGGAGCGGTTTGTTCCAGCCAAAAAGGAAACGGAAAAACATTCGGAGGGCGGACTGCAAAAAAATGTGCCGATTACGGAGGCATGGCAGAAAGAAACTTCAGGCGTCTATCAGAGAAACAAGGCGGAGATTGGAACGATTGAGGAGAAGCTTGACAGCCTGCAGACCCTGCTGGTCCAGCAGCTCAAAAGTCCTGCGCCGGAGAAGACAGAAATACATGAGGAGGCGCCGGACGAGAGCAAGACACCTGCAAAGGAGACCGAGGAAGAGAAAAATCCGGAGCTGTCCAAATTTTTAAAGCTGCTCTATAACGTTATGCTGGAAAATGAAGTGGACGAGAAATATGTCAACCAGATTATGGAGGACATAGAAAAGGTCCATAAGCCGAATATGCCGTTTGACTATGCGCTGGCAAACGCGTATCAGCGGATGGTGCTGAAATTTGGCGCAGCAGAGGAGATTGCGCCTGCAAAATCGGGACCGAAAGCAGTATTTTTTATCGGACCGACCGGTGTGGGAAAGACGACCACTATCGCCAAAATTGCTTCTAAGTTTAGTGTGGAAGATAAAAAGCGGGTGGCGCTTCTGACTACGGATACCTTCCGAATCGCTGCGGCGGAACAGCTTAGAACCTATGCAAGTATTCTGGAGGTTCCTTTTCGGGTTATTTATACGATACAGGAATTAGAGGATGCGGTCAGGGACTTTAAAGAGTATGACTATATTCTGATAGATACGACGGGACACTCCCATCAGAACGAAGAGCAGAAGGAGGCAATGAAGGAGCTCGTGCACTGTATCGACGGTATGGTGGAAAAAGAAGTATTTCTGGTGCTCAGTGCGACGACGAAATACAGGGACCTTGTGCAGATAGCTGACAGCTATAAGGATGTAGTGGAATATAAGCTGATATTCACCAAGCTTGACGAAACTTCTGCGTTTGGCAATATTTTAAATTTAAGGTTTCATACGGGCGCAAGCCTGTCTTATGTAACCTGTGGGCAGAATGTGCCGGATGATATTGAAAAGTTTAATCCACAGAAAACGGTGAAAAGCCTTTTGAGCGGGAAAACATAAGCCGGCGGTATCGTTTTGGAATGATGGCGGCTGGATACAACAGGAGGAAATATATGGACCAGGCGGAACAGTTGCGGAATATCATAAAAGCAGAAAACGTGCAGCGTCCTATGGCAAGAGTGCTTACCGTGACAAGCGGCAAGGGCGGTGTGGGAAAATCAAATACAGCGATTAATCTTGCCATCCAGTTCCGCAGGCTGGGACAGAGGGTTATTATTCTGGATGCAGATTTTGGCCTGGCAAATATAGAGATTATGTTTGGGACGGTGCCGAAGCATAATCTGTGCGATTTGATTTATCAGGGCAAGAATATCAGGGAAATTATCACGTGGGGTCCCATGGATGTGGGATTTGTGTCAGGCGGCTCCGGAATTGTGGGAATGTCAAACCTAAGCAGGGATTATCTGTCATATATTATAAAGAATCTGGCGGAGTTAGATGCCATTGCGGATGTGATTATCGTGGATACAGGAGCGGGCATTGCGGATGCAGTGTTGGAATTTCTGGTAGCAAGCGGGGAAATTTTACTCATTACGACGCCGGAGCCGACTTCCATCACGGATTCCTATTCTTTGCTGAAGGCTTTGAACCGGCATCCCCGTTTTTCACCGGAGAATACGCTGGTAAAGATGATTGCCAACAAGGTGGAGGAAGAGGAGGAAGGCGAAATTGTTTTTGGCAAGCTGAATGCCGTTGTATCCAGATATCTAAACATGTCATTTTCCTATCTGGGTGCCGTTCCGCAGGACAGCCAGCTTGCAAGGGCAGTGATGCAGCAGGTTCCCGTATCCCAGCAGAATCCGCATGCAAAGGCTAGTCAGGCGTATGAGGACATTGCGGCAAAGCTGATGAATCGGGAAACAGTGGCAAGAAAAAGAGGGATGGCGGCATTTTTTTCCCATATTGTGAATGGCAAAAAGTAAAAGGGAGGTAGCATATGCTTTCAAAATTTATTACACCGGGCTGCAAGCTGGAGCTGCAGGCGGTAAGCCGGATTGGCGGAGAGGATAAAGAGACGGCAAAGAAAGTATATACCAGTCAGGTGTATGGTATTATATCTGAGGACAGGATGGAAATTGCCATGCCGATGGAGCAGACCAAGCTGATTCTGCTTCCGGTGGACGGGGAATATGACGTTGTTTTTTACGGCAAAAACAATAATATGTATCAGTGTTTTGTGAGGATTATTGACAGATATAAAAGCAACAATGCGTACATATTGGTTGTGGAGATGACGAGCAATCTGCGCAAATTCCAGCGCAGGGAGTATTACCGCTTTAGCTGCGCCCTTGAGATGTGTGCGAGGCCGCTTATGGAAGAGGAAGTCAAAGCGGTGGAGCAGAAGGAATCCTATTTTTTGACGCCGGGGCTGCCGTTAAAAAGGAGCGTCATTGTGGACATCAGCGGCGGCGGACTGCGGTTTATGAGTGACCAGCAGTATGAACCGGAAAGCCTTATTTACTGTAACTATCATCTGGTAAACGAGAATGAGAATACGGAATGTGAGATTGTAGGAAAAATACTCAGCGTGAAAGAGCTTGAAAATAAAAAGGGCACCTACGAACACAGGGTACAGTATGTCAATATGGGTGCCGGAGAAAGAGAGAAAATCATCAAGTATATATTTGAGGAAGAGCGCAAAAATCTCCGCCGTGAGAAGGGATAGCAGAATTTATGAAAAAAATCCTTGTAGTTGATGACTCTGCACTTATGAGAAGAGTGCTGTGTGATATAATCAATAGTGATAAGAGATTTCATGTTGAGGACCGTGCAACCAATGGACTGGAAGCATTTGACTTACTCAGCCGCAAAACCTATGATGCCGTCGTGCTGGACGTAAATATGCCCAAGATGAATGGCATCGAGCTGTTAAAGGAACTGCAGAAATTCAAAATATCCGCAAGGGTAATGATGGCAAGCACGGCGACCAGCGAGGGCGCGAAGGTGACTTTGGATGCACTTGAGCTGGGCGCGGTTGATTTTATTCACAAGCCGGACAGTGCAGGCGACTGCCGCGGCGATGCGTTTAAAGAGCGTCTTCTTGAAGTTCTTGCAGTGGTAGCGGAATCGAAGGCGGAGCTGTCTGTGCAGAAAGTGTCAAGACCCGTAAGACGGGAGCCTGTGGCGCTGCCTGCCAAAAAGGCGGAGACGCCTGCAAGGGCTCTGGCGGGCGTGACGGGGAGAAAGCTTGTTGCGATTGCGAGCTCTACGGGAGGGCCAAAGGCGCTGCAGTCTGTGATTCCGCGTCTGCCAAAGGATTTACAGGCGCCTGTTCTGGTAGTACAGCATATGCCAAAGGGGTTTACCGCGTCGCTGGCAGAGAGGCTCAATTCTCTGAGCAGCGTCACCGTGCGGGAAGCAGAAGAGGGGGATGTGCTGGAGAACGGCTGCGTTTACCTTTCCATGGGCGGCAGGCACATGAATGTAACCACAGGTGCGTCAGGCAGGTATACGATTCACTACACGGACGAGCCGCCGAGGGAAGGCGTAAAGCCGTGTGCCAACTATATGTATGAATCGCTGGGGGACAGCCGTTTTGATGAAGTCGTCTGTGTGGTTATGACCGGAATGGGGGCGGACGGTACGCAGGGAATCTCAAATCTGAAAAGTAAAAAGAAACTACAGGTAATTGCACAGGAACAAAGCTCCTGCGTCGTGTACGGAATGCCAAAGAGCATCGTGACGGCAGGACTTGCCGACCAAATTGTACCGCTTGACCAGATTGCGCAGGCGATAATTGCAAAGGTGGGGGGAAAGTAAAATGGATGTAAGTCAATATTTAGAAATTTTCCTTGATGAAACAACGGAACATTTACAGAATCTGAATACGCAGATACTGGAGCTGGAGCAGGACTCGGAAAATATGGATACAATCAATGAGATTTTCCGTGCCGCACATTCCTTGAAGGGAATGGCGGGCACCATGGGCTACAAGCGTATGCAGACCCTGACTCATGACATGGAAAATGTATTTTCCGAAGTGAGAAACGGCAGCATAAAAGTGAAGGCGAATATGATTGATATTCTGTTTCAGTGTCTGGATGCGCTGGAGGAGTATACTGCCAACATCAGGGAAGCCGGAGATGAAGGAACCAATGACAATGAACCGCTGATTAAAATGCTCAATGACATTTTGGACAAAAAAGCGGGAGAAGGAAGCGATGCCGGCAAAGAAGAGCAGGCAAAGCCCGCAGACGAGTCCTATGGCAGGAAGTGGCTGGAAATCAATTTAAACGGTACGGATAAAATGGTAATCGGCGAGGCGCAGAAACAGGGCAAAATGGTGTATGGAGCCACCATCAAAGTGCAGGAGAGCTGTCTGTTAAAGGCGGCAAGGGCATTTCTGGTATTCAAGGCGGTGGAAGAGCTGGGGGAAATTATTGTCTCCAGCCCGTCGGCGCAGGATATTGAGGACGAGCGCTTTGATTTGGATTTTTCCTTGATTCTGATTACGGAGGCTTCTGTGGATAAGGTGATTGCCGCAATCGGCAATGTATCCGAAATAGAATCCGTAAAGGCGGAAGCCATAGATCTTTCCGTTATGAAGCTGGACGACGAGAGCAGAGAAGCCGAAGAGCATAAGGAAAGTATGCATAAAGAGGCAGAAAAGAGCGACGCCGGTACAGCAGTAGCGCCCGCGGCGGTACAGACGCCGCAGGCACAGACAGCGGCGCCTGCGGCAAAGCAGCCGGCAGCGGCAAAGCAGTCCGGCGGCAAGCCGGTCGTAAACCGGACGGTACGTGTGGATATCGAGAAGCTGGACGTATTGATGAATCTGGTGAGCGAGCTGATTATTGCCAAGAACTCTCTTGTTGCAGCTTCGGAAGCGACCATGATACAAAACGGCGGCGCAGCGCAGAGCGGTATTAACGAGCAGATTGAGTATCTGGAGAGCGTTACGACCAACCTGCATGAGTCGGTTATGAAGGTCAGGATGGTGCCGATTGAGAGCGTGGTGAACAAATTCCCCCGCATGATTCGGGATTTGACGAAGAAGCTTGATAAAAAGATGGAGCTCTATATGTCCGGTGAGGAGACGGAGTTAGACCGTACCGTGGTAGATGAAATCGGCGACCCGCTGATGCATTTGCTCAGGAATTCCGCAGACCATGGATTGGAATCCGCAGAAGTGCGTGCACAGAGAGGCAAGCCGGAAGTCGGCTCTATCTGGCTGGATGCGTATCAGGACGGGAACAACGTGGTAATCGAGGTTCGCGACGACGGCAACGGCATCGATACGGAGAGCGTAAAGAGAAAAGCAATCGAACGCGGACAGATTACGCCTGAGCAGGCGCTTAATATGTCCGAAAAGGAAATTATAGACTTGCTTTTCCTTCCCAGCTTTTCTACTGCAGAAAAGGTGACGGATGTGTCCGGCAGGGGTGTTGGTCTTGATGTTGTAAAGAGTAAAATAGAAGCGCTCAGCGGCGAGGTTGAGGTAAAGAGCAGGCTGGGAGAGGGCAGTACATGGATTATCCGCCTGCCGCTCACATTGGCGATTATTCAGGCGCTGATGGTAGAAGTCGGCGGAGAAAAGTATGCCATTTCCCTTGGCTCGATTCAGACGATAGAGGACGTGATGCCGGAGGATATCAAACTGGTGCAGAACAAGGAAGTTATCCATTTGCGGGGAAGCGTTATCCCGCTTATCAGGCTGGATAAGGAGCTGGATGTGACCAGCACAAGGAAGCCGGAAGAAAATATGACGGTGATTATTGTGAAAAAGGGCGATAAGACGGCGGGCTTTGTAGTGGATGAACTTCAGGGGCAGCAGGAAATAGTCATTAAATCCATGGGCAAATACATTGACAATAAGTGCAGGCTGATAAGCGGAGCAACTATTTTAGGTGATGGTGAGGTTGCCCTGATTCTGGATGCGAATGCCTTAATCTGATGAAGGAGGAGCCGAAAATGGAAGAGATTAGAATTGCAAGCGAAACAGCGCAGTACATTGTCATCAGATTGGGACAGGAGCAGTATGGTATTGATATCCGCTACATCGACAATATTGTAAGGATGCAGCATATTACCAGAGTGCCTAAACTGGCGGAATATCTGAAAGGTGTTATCAACCTGCGGGGTGAAGTAATTCCCATCATGAGCCTTAGGCTGAAAATGGGGCTTCCTGCGGACGCGGTAACCAAGTCTGCGAGAATTATCATCGTGAAGCTGGAGCAGTATGGCACCATCGGCATGATTGTGGACGAAGTCAGAGAAGTGGTGACGCTGGATTTGGAGACGCAGGTCGAAAAGATGGCTTATGACAAAGATGATAAAAATAATTTTATTCAGGGTGTCGGAAAGTATGAAGGCGGTCTGATTTCCCTTTTGGATTTAAATGCTGTTGCGCAGGAAAAATAACAAAGGTAACAGAAGGAGAGCGTGTTTATGGCTGACATGAGTTTGGATAGTGTAACTCAGAACTATATGGACGTGTTGAAAGAAATCGGGAATATTGGTGCAGGCAATGCGATGACGGCATTGTCTCAAATGCTGCAGTGCAAGGTAGATATGCAGGTGCCGCAGGTCAGGCTTTTAGAGTTCCAAGAAGTAGGATCCCTGATGGGCGGCGAGGAGCAGTTGATGGTTGGCGTTTATCTTGCGGTAGAAGGAGATATTACCGGCAGCATCATGTTTCTGGTACGGACGGACAGTGCGAAGCATCTGGTTAACAAGCTGATGATGGGAATGGCAAGTGAAGGCGACGAGCTCAATGAGATGGAAATTTCCGCCATGAAGGAAATCAGCAATATCATTACGGGCGCCTACCTGAATTCCCTGTCCATGCTGACAAATTTAAAAATATACCCCTCGCCTCCGGCGCTGGCGCTTGATATGGCGGGTGCCATTTTAAGCGTGCCGGCTATTGAATTCGGTTCCATAGGAGATAAAATACTGCTAATTCAGTCGCAGTTTTATGATGATGTGGAAATAGATGGTTATTTTATCCTGATTCCGGATTTGGAATCTTATGAGAAGATATTGTCTACGCTGGGAATGGTGTAGACGGTTAGCAAATAAGATTGAACCGAGGTAATTTACTTATGAGTGAAATTATAAAGGTGGGAATGGCTGACTTAAAGGTCTGCAACAGCCCGAACGGACTTACGACTTTGGGACTTGGCTCCTGTGTCGGAATTGCAATCAGGGACCCCATTACCAAAATAGGCGGGCTGGCGCATATTATGCTGCCGGACAGCACGGCTATCAGGGGCGGACAAACGAATATTCCTAAGTTTGCGGATACGGGGATTACAGAGCTGGTACGGCAGATGGAAATGTTAGGCGCCAAGAAAAGCCGGATGGTGGCAAAGCTGGCAGGCGGTGCCATGATGTTTGCGTTTCAGAATAAAACAGATTTGGTGCGTGTCGGCGACAGAAATGTGGAGGCCTCAAGGAAAAAACTGGCAGAGCTGCAGATACCGGTTTTGGCTGCGGACACCGGAGAAACCTACGGGCGCACCGTAATATTTTATCCGGAGACAGGCGACTATGTGATTCGCGCCGTCGGTAAGCCGGAAAAAGTGATTTAGGAGCAGACTGGGAATATGAACAGAAAAAAAATGCCATTGCTATTGATGCTGACAGCCGGTGCGGTTACTTGCATTATTACATTTATCATGAAGTATCCAATCATCTGGAAGCTGGTAACGCTGTTAGTGGTTCTTGTTATCTTTTATATGCTGGGAAGCATACTGAAATGGATTTTGGATGCGTTTGAGAAGCAGAATGAGAAGGCGGCTTTGGACGAGGGAGAAGTAATAGAAAAGGAAACGGAAGAGGAAAGGAAAGGCTCCGATAAAGAAACAGAATAGACAGCAGGGCAAGAGCTGAATTAGGAGGATGCCATGGACGAGGCGGGAAAAAAACGGCTTTGGGATGATTACGAGAAAACCAAATCGCCTGAAATCAGAGAAAAAATCATACTGGAATATGCGCCTCTTGTAAAGCTGGTTGCAGGGCGCTTAAGCATGTACCTCGGCTATAATGTGGAGTATGAGGATTTGGTGAGCTATGGCATTTTCGGGCTGATAGACGCGATAGACAAATTTGACAATATGAAGGAAGTGAAATTTGAGACCTATGCGAGCCTGCGTATACGGGGCGCCATATTGGACCAAATCCGCAAAATGGACTGGATTCCGAGAACCATCCGCCAGAAACAGAAAAAAATAGAGGCGGTTATGAAAGAAATAGAGCTTCTGAATGGCAGAGAAGCAACGGACGAAGAGATTGCACGGAAACTGGGAATCACAGAAGAGGAGTATCTGGATTGGCAGTCCCAGATGAAAATCACAAATGTAGTTTCTCTAAACGAATATATGGAACAGGGGAGTGAGGTGCCGCTAGAGGGTAACCGGCACAATACGGCAAGATTTGAGGGACCTGAGGAGAGTATAGAAAGAGAAGAACTGAAAAAGGTACTGGAGGAAACACTGGAGATTCTGACAGAAAAGGAAAAAAAGGTTATTCTGCTTTACTATTATGAGGAATTGACCCTCAAGGAAATCAGCAATATTCTTGAGGTTTCTGAGTCCCGTATTTCCCAGCTTCACACACGAGCGCTTCAAAAAATGAAAGACAAAATGGGAGTCTATATGGGGATTTTCAACAGGTAAAAATAGGATTCGCATATGGTGTGGAGGCGATTCATAAATTGGCAAGGAGAAGTGCATGGCAAACGGTTATTTCAAGCTGATAAAGAGTGGGACGGGATTTGGCTTACAAATCATAATACCCACAGGCGGCGGAGAGCAGGTCAAAATAGGTGAAGTTACAGATTATCTTACACAACATGATATAAGCTGCGACCTTTCAGTACTAAAGGATGCGCTTTCACAGAGGTGGAATACGGTTATGCCTCTTGGCAGCGGTATTTGCCCTTCCATAAATATGAGCTACAGGCTTTTGGTGGATGAGGGAAATATGAATGCCGTTTTCAGACTCTACCCGCCTTCAGAGACAGGAAAAGCGCTGACTGCGCAGGATATTCTGGGTGATTTGGCAGGCAAACAGATTAAATACGGCATACAAAAAGAAAACATAGAAGAAGCGATTGCAAAGGAACTCTATTGTACGGATATCGTGGCGGCGCAGGGACAGGAACCCCGCGAAGGAAAAGATGCGGTTATAGAGTATTATTTTAATGCGGATGCAAAGGCAAGGCCTACGGTGAAGGACGATGGAAGCGTGGATTTCTTTCACCTTAATACCATCAGCCACTGCAAGGCGGGAGATGTACTGGCGCGTCTGACTCCGGCTGATTTGGGGGAGAACGGCACCAATATTATGGGAGCTGTTATAAAGCCTGCCGCAGTAAAGAATCTTCTGCTAAAATACGGTAAAAACGTTGAGCTGGCAGAGGATAAGCTTACACTGAAGGCACAGGTGAGCGGTCATGTTGTGCTGGAAGAGGAAAGAGTAGTTGTATCCAATGTACTGGAATTAAAAAGCGTGGATATTTCTACAGGAAATATTGATTATGACGGCAGTGTGACCGTGACCGGCAATGTGCAGGCAAACTTTTCGGTCAGGGCAAAAGGAAATATTGTCGTAAACGGTCTGGTAGAGAGCGCTTATCTGGAGGCGAGCGGTGATATTATCATTGCCCGCGGTATGGCGGGCATGAACAAAGGTGAGCTGAAAGCCGGCGGCAATGTTGTGGCAAAGTTTTTGGAAAGCGCAAAGGTGAGCGCCGGCGGATATATTACGGCCGAGTCCATTTTGCACAGTACGGTAATGGCAGGCAAGGAAATTACGGTAGACGGCAGGCGCGGATTTATTACGGGCGGGCGGATATGCGCCACAAACCTGATTAAAGCAAAGACCTTTGGCTCTACAATGGGGACCTCAACGGTTTTGGAGGTAGGGGCGGACCCTTCGGTAAAGGTTCGTTATGCCGAGGTGCAGAAGCAGGTTGCGGAGCTTCAAAAAATGGTAAGCAGTCTGGACCCCATCATTTCCACTTATATACAGAAGAGAAAGCAGGGCGTCAAACTGACGGGAGAGCAGCTTCAATATTTGGCTTCCGTGGTAAAGACGAAGGAGCAGAAGCTGCCGGAGCTGAAGAAAGCGCAAAAAGAAATGGCGGTATTGGCGGAGGTTGTGGACCAGCAGGCACATGCACAGGTGGTGGTACAGGAGTCCGTATACCCGGGCGTAAAAGTAGTGATTGGCGACGTTTCCATGATTGTACAGAAGGAGCAGCAGTACTGCAGATTTGTAAAACAACAGGGAGATGTGAAAGTGGTAGGCATGTAAAGGAGGCGCAGTATGGCATTAGGCGCGATTGAATTGGGAACGATAGCAAGGTCGCAGGATTATACGACGCTGAAGCAGAATGAAGACAACAAGGGAATTTCCCAGCAGAGCAATCTGGTTCAGGAGATGCATCGTGAGGCGGACAACCGGACAAGACAGGTTGTGCAGAGTGATAATGCGGACTGGCAGAAGAAAAAGTTTGATTCCAAGGAAAAAGGGAGTAACAGTTATGCGGGGGATGGCGGCAGGAACCGGAAAAAGCAGGCGCCTGCGGATGGCTGTGTGGTGTGTAAGGATAAAAAAAGTTTTGACATAAAAATTTAAGGAGATATATAAATGGGTGCAATGGAGATAGTTCTGCTGGCTGCAGGGGTCATTGTTTTTGTACTTAGCTTTTTTATTCCCACCGGCAAGACGGCTGATGCCGGCACCAAAAAGCTGGTGGAAAAGGAAGTAAAAAATGTGGTAGCGCAGGAAATGGATGAGGTCAAGGAGCGTATAGAAGACATCGTGGACGAGACGGTTGATTACGCGGTGGAAAAGACGGAGCGTTCTTTAGAGCGGGTTTCCAATGAAAAAATTATGGCTGTCAATGAATATTCAGATACTGTTTTAGAGGATATCAACAAGAATCATCAGGAGGTTATGTTTTTGTACGATATGCTCAATGACAAGCATGAGAATATAAAGTCAACGGTCAGCCAGATAGAAAAAACCGTCAAGGAGGCAGAGGCAGCGGGCGTACAGCCGCCTGCGCAGGAGATACCTGCAGAGGAAGCAAAAGAATCGGACAGAGTACAGGAGACGCCGGAAGAATCTCAGGCAGAGGATATCAGTTTTAGAGACGAGGGCTTTGATAAAGAAAACAGGAATGAAAAAATACTTGAATTGCACAACGCCGGCAGAACCAACGTGGAGATAGCAAAAGAGTTAGGACTCGGTGTTGGAGAAGTAAAACTGGTAATTGATTTATTCAAGTAAATGAACGGTAGTGATAGGGAGTAAAATATGATGAAACTGAAATATTATCTGCGCGGACTGGGAATCGGCATTCTTGTGACGGTTCTGCTTTTGACAATTACGTCGGGAAAACGCGGAACAATGACGGACGAAGAAATCAAAGAAAGGGCACGCGCATTGGGGATGTCTGAGAGCGGGGTGCTTGCAGATATGGCAACCCCGACACCTGATGCAGCGGGAACGCCGGAGACAACACCGAAAACGGAAGAAACCCCGACACCCACGCCAGCGGCGACACCAACAGCAACCCCGACGGCGACACCAACAGCAACCCCGACCCCTACGCCCACCCCGACGGCGACGCCAACAGCAACCCCGACTCCGACACCCACTCCGACACCCACTCCGACACCAACACCCACCCCGACACCTGCGCCAACGGCGGGCGATACGGTTACGATTGTAGTCAGCTCGGGGCAGAGTTCCGGTGCGGTCAGCAAGACACTGGAGGAAGCCGGACTGGTGGAAGATGCAAAGGAATACGACAAGTATTTGTGTGCAAACGGTTATGACAAAAAAATCAGAGCCGGCAGCTATGAAATTCCGAAAGGCGCATCAGACGAGGAAATTGCGCTGATTATAACGAGAAGCAGTAAACAATAGAATACGCATGAATAATTTTAAGGGAAACCCTTGCACATGGGTTTCCCTTATGTTATACTTGGCATGTTGTGACTATAAAACACGTGTGCTTATTTGCAGTTGGTGCTGCCGCCTGTAAGCGGTGGATAGCTGCAGAGCCGTCTGTATTTTAACGCAGGTACAGCGGGAAGGCATACGGAAGAAAAACCAAATGGAGGTAAGAATATGAGCGTTATTTCTATGAAGCAGTTGTTAGAAGCAGGTGTTCACTTTGGACATCAGACAAGAAGATGGAATCCTAAGATGGCTCCCTATATTTTTACGGAGAGAAACGGAATCCATATCATCGACCTGCAGAAGTCTGTAGGCAAAGTAGACGAGGCATACAAAGCAATTTCTGAGATTGCGGCGCAGGGCGGTACTATTCTTTTTGTGGGAACCAAGAAGCAGGCGCAGGATGCAGTAAAGACAGAAGCTGAGAGATGCGGCATGTATTATGTAAATGAGAGATGGCTTGGCGGTATGCTGACTAACTTTAAGACAATTCAGTCCCGTGTTGAGAGACTTCGCGCAATTGAAACCATGTCTGAGGACGGTACCTTTGATGTGCTTCCTAAGAAAGAGGTTATTGCGCTGCGCAAGGAGTGGGAGAAGCTGGAGAAGAATCTTGGCGGTATCAAGGACATGACAAGAGTGCCGGATGCAATCTTTGTAGTAGACCCCAAGAAAGAGAGAATTTGTGTGCAGGAAGCGCACTCTCTGGGCATTACCCTGTTAGGAATTGGCGATACCAACTGTGATCCGGAAGAACTGGACTATATTATTCCTGGTAATGACGATGCCATCAGAGCAGTCAAGCTGATTGTTTCCAAGATGGCAGATGCCGTTATCGAGGCAAATCAGGGCGAAGCAGTTTATACGGAAGAGGAAGCAGCCGCTGTTTCCGAAAATCCGGATATGGAAGAGATTGCAGAAGCAGGCGAAGCTGTGGAAGCAGAATAAAGCAGACTGCAGGCAGATATATGCGCAGACAGGCGCATGTGTTTCGAGAGTATAACACAAGAAAGGATTTGGTGAATATATATGGCAGATATCACGGCAGCAATGGTAAAAGAACTGCGTGAGATGACCGGCGCAGGCATGATGGATTGCA
>ERZ778503.516-NODE-516-length-31752-cov-5.812506_pt1 | contig 31752 bp, 47 predicted proteins | sample MGYA00510047_ERZ778503 | MGnify/ENA primary metagenome ERZ778503 (study PRJEB29527, sample SAMN07138965) | mouse gut metagenome | material: feces | host: mouse | place: China:Nanjing | collected 2016-01-25 ... | reverse complement strand
CGGCACACAGGTGCCACAGTAAATCTCTATTGCTTAGGGCACGCAGGTTCCCCTAACCTGCGTGCCGCGCAGAGGGTACAGAAGAGTCAATATGTAGAAAGAAAGTTTGTTTGGAAAGGAGGAGGAGAGTAATGTTTTGGAGGTTGGTCATTAAAATCCTTAAATGCAGAAAAAGCGGCTATTGGAAATACATCAAGTTAGGAAAAGATACTTATGTAATAAGGATTTACAGACATGTTTCTATAGATGAACTGTTGGAGATGGCCGCAAACAACAATGTATTTACGGCCAGGGAATCTAAAGAGGGAGGCGGGTAATCCCAGGGAGAGCTGCTTCGAGTTTGTTGATTAGCTCTTCACAAAAAGTTAGTTCTCTTTTGGAATGCTTAACGGATTTTATATTTTTCATTAAGTCAAGTTCCTTTTTTAGATGTCCATAAATAAAGAGAATTTCTTCGTTTGTGAGATTAACGTTCATATGCTTTCTCCTTTCTTCAGTGCTCGGTTCTGGCGGGAACCTGCACCAATAGTATAGGAGAGCAGAAAGGAAAAAACAATAGTATCAGGGATTATGCTGCGCAGAGGGTACACGCAAGTTGTACATGCAGCCGTTCATAAATTGTAGAGGAGGTGGTTTATGTGGTGACGATTATAAAGGACGGTGTCAGGTATACAAATCCAGCAGATGTCTTTATTCCACGCAATGAAAAAACAGAAATGTTCTATCGAATCGTAGAAAACTACCAGCCTAAAGAAAAACCGAAAGCAGAAAAACAGGAAGATGGAACCGCCTAGGCGGTTAACGGAGGGACAAGCCATGCAGTTACATAAGTTATTAACCTATGCCAGTTTCCTGCTGATTTTGTTTGGATTCGCAGGTTTCACAGGCACGATGGAGCTGGAGCCGGTAGACAGGTACGGGGTGGCACTTGCACTGTTGCTGTTTCTTGCCGGAATCCTGTTCGGCGTGTGGGCAGTGCAGGAGGACGGAAGTTTTCGGAGGCGGACAAGCCGTAAAAGAGGGAACGGAGGAGTGTAAATGCTGCGGAAAATTTATCAGGAACTTAAGGCAATCAGAAAGGAGCTTCAGGAAATAAAAGAAATCCTGAAACCCAAACATGTGGATATTTACATTGGAGAAGTAAAGATGGACTAGACAGCAACAGAACGGAGGAGGTAGGGCAGTGGAAAAAAATACGAACAGGCTGGTTATCGGTGAAAAGGAGGAACTGTTGCTTGACGGGGTTCCCTTAAAAAATGTATCAGCGTATGAACTGAAACATTCTGCCGGAAAAATGGCGGAACTGACAGTTACCCTAACCGTTAATGTAAATCAATCTTTGACTTTATCAGAGATGTAATTATCTGGGAAGCGATACTGCACAGCATACTTAATGAAACAGAAGAAAATTTGGATACAACATTTTTTGTGTTCTTCCAAATGCCGTCATCACGAATATTGTCAAGAAACTGATGCCCCGACCACGTAATTGAATTGATGTGGATGGTAGGATACTGTGAGCCGATATAAGTCTTTTTTATTCCATCTAAATAATTGGCTTCGAGGAGTTTATCGGCAGAATAAATGATTTCATCGTGGGAATATTTTTTGATTTCTACTGTTGAGGGGTCAATGTAGTATCCGTAAGACAGGTTTTCTTCAATATACAGCAGCAAGTCGCGTACACAATCGTGGTTTAGTTTCATGTGAGGAGATTCCTTTCTTTTGGACTTGGCTCTGGCAGGAGTCTGTAAGGAGATTGTAACACAGATTTCATATTTTAGCACGCATGCCTTCCACGCGGCGCACAGGCGCCGTATACCCCCTCATTTATAATAAGCGGGCGCAGGTCCCCTATCCTGCGTGCCGCGCGGAGGGCATGAGAACAGGGAGAAAAAAAGATGGAAAAATTCGATTTTGAAGTTATAGCAGAAGGCAGCTTTGAAGATGCCGGATATACCATCAGCACAATCGTTATCCGGCTGAATCCGGCTGCCATGAATGAGTATATCATGTCAATAAGCATGAACTGCCGTGAATGCTACGAAACGGAAGAAGAGTGGAAAAAGCACAAAGCCCAGAAAACGGCAGAACGCAGGGCATGGGAAAGGAAAATACTTGACCTGCTGAAATTCACGGGAGATACAGGGTATTCCATTGAAAAAGCAGTGAGTGAAATCTTTACAGTGGTATTGTTTGAAAAAACATTAACGGTTAAACAGGATTCCAACCAGTAAATATTTTTTTAACAGTTGGAAACCACGGAAAGGAGGCAGGCATGGGCTATGCATGGCTTGAGGCGCAGGGATTAATCAACGGGGCACCCGAATGGGAAGACAGGGAAGAGGCATGGCAGGAAGGAGGCTGGGACAGTGACGCAGCGTGAAAAGGCAGAAACCATACTCCGGCACCTTTCCGGCAGGGAAACCGGTGAGATGACGCCCAGAAAAGAAAGGGCGCTCATGCGGGTAATGGAGGCGCTTGACGAAATCGGGGAAAAGGAGCCCACGCGCACGCTTGCAGAAGTGCAGGAGATTGTGGACTGCGTCAGGAAGGGAATCCCTATCCATGTGGACTATTATGATGAAGCGGATTTTATGGACGGGGAGTGCATGGTGACGCACCCATGCTGGTGACGGGAGGAGGTGGCAGGTGAATGATTATGTGACATGCCCTGTGTGCGGCTACAATTATGATTTCGGGGAAATTAAGGGCGGCATCTGTGATGACTGCCGCGCGGAAGAGGCGCGCAGGGAACGGGAAGCGGATTTTTTGGCAGGACTGTCAGAACAGGCAGACGGGCAGGTGACATTCCTGCAGCTCACACCGCAGTATGCCAAACGTATGGACAGGCATGCATAAAAAAGACCGCCCGTGGCAGGGCGGCCGGCGTGGTATCACACGCACCAAATAACCTAAAAACAGGATACCACGCAGAAGCCGGAAAGTCAAGAAAAACAAGGGAAAAACAGCCCGAAAGCAACATTCTAAGAATATTAAACTTAGAGCGAGGGTAGAGCGAAGGGAGGCTTTGGCAGGTGGCATATTATAAAGACCTGTGGGAGTTTGCATATTCCGCGGAGTATGAATACAAATACGCCGGAAAATACGGGGCAAAAGGGGAAAAGAGGCGTAAGAGGAAAAAGGCGACGCCGGAGCAGGTAAAAAGGCAGAACCAGTATAACCGTGAAAAGGCAGTGAGGCGCCTGATGAAGGCGAACTTTGGCAAAGGCGACATCTGGGCAACAGTGAAATACCGTGCCGGAACAAGGAAGCCCGTGGGGGAAGTCAAAAAGGACCTGCGGGCGTTCCTGTCGGCATTAAGGCGCGCCTACAAAAAGAGGGGAGGCGCGTTGAAATTTATATACCGCCTTGAAGTCGGGAAACGGGGAGGCATTCACCTGCACCTTGTCGTGAACAGGGTGACAGAAGGTGAGACAGGGCTTGTCCTGCAGGATTGTTGGAAGCACGGCAGGATACATTACGAGCATGTGGACGGGAGGGAAGGCAGCTTTGAGAGGCTGGCGGCATACATCACGAAATTGCCGGACATGGAAGCAGAACAGCAGATGAGCCTGTTTGATGAAAAAGACAGGAAAGAGTTTGTGCGTTATTCCACGTCAAGAAACCTCATACGCCCCCAGCCGGAGCGTAAAGAATACCGGCGCAGGACCATGCGGAAACTGGTGGAAGAGGGGCCGAAGCCGCGCGTCGGCTGGTACATAGACCCTGACACCATTGTCTGCGGGCAGAACCCGTACACAGGCATGTCGTACCTGCATTACACGGAGTACCGTATCTGTCCGGAGAACCCTGCGGGGGAAGGAGGGCATGATGGCGGATAAACAGGGCCCTCCCACACGCGGGGAATGGGAAAGGGCAGGAAAGCAGCCGGAAACGGTACATCTGTACATAGCCTCCTCTGTCAGGGGGCCATGCCGGAGAAAAGGGAGCTACGGGTATGCGCTGGAGTGCACAAGCCGCCCGCCGTCAGCCAAAAACCCGTCAATGGAAACCGTGTATATCGGGGAGACAACCGAAAACCACGCCCTGTTATGCGCGCTCCATGAGGCAGCAGGGCGGATACACAGTAAATGTTATCTGACGGTATACACGGACAGCCCGTACATTGCGGCGGTGCTGTCAGGCTGGCTGGATGAGTGGGAAGCAAATAACTATGTCGGCCGGAAAGGAAAGCCTGTGGCAGATGCCCTGTTATGGGCAGAAACATCGAAAAGATTAAATGCGGCGGGGAATCCGGTGCATGTGGCGCTGAAGCACACGCATGGATGGCGGAACCTGCTTGTATACGAAGCGGAAAAGAGGACGGCTGAGGGCGTAAAGACTGATAAAGACCAAATGCGGCGGGAAAGGAGAGACTTATGTTTGACAGGTTTGGAGAATTTGACAGTGCGGAGCAAATCAATGAGCTGGCAGTGAACCTGAGAAAAGAAGGGGACAGGGAAAGCATACTGGAGCTGGCACGGGAAAACGGGATAAACGGGGAAATAGGAGAGGAATTTATTGCCGGCAGCCTGCTGTACCTCTGTGACGGAATGATGGCGGCAGTCGGAAAAATCGACGTGGAGGCAGGAGACATGAAGCCGGTGGAAATCATGGCGGACTGGGTGGAATACATAAAGGCAAAATGCTTTGAAGATGAAAACATGGCAAGGGCCGTCAGGAGAAAAGGGAAAAGCCTCAGGGACTGCATCGGGGCGCTGCTCACATGGAGCTTTCAAAACCAGATACCGGTTGACAGGGAAATCATGAAGGCAGCAGGCGTCAAGGCCGGCAGGTGCACCTTAGGCATACCCGGAATGGGCACCGCAAAGAAAATCATCACACAGTATTACCTCGGGAAGGCAGGTGGAAAAGAATGAAGGAAAAGGCCATAGAGAACATTCCGTTTCTGGGGCTGCCGGGGACAAGCAGAAAAAAGGACGTGAAATTCATCGGGGTGACAGCAGTTAAAAATATAGCCGGTGAGCAGCATTTTTTTCTGGAAGTATACAGGAATGGCAGGGACTGCAGGGAAGTGCCGGCTGTGAGGGTTGTCCTTACCGGAAAGGACTTCGGCACCTGCTTCCCTGAAAACGGGGAATGGTCAAAAGCAAAAATCACGGCAAATGATTACTACAGCGGGCTGGTCTGGGAAGAAAAATCCACGTCCGGTCCTGAAAAGATAAAACAGAATGTGCTCCACTCCCCTGATGACCTCGAAAGAATAAAAAAATTTTTCCCAAATGTAAGAATATGGAACGAGGGTGCATGGTGGGAATACATCAAAAATGCACAGGACGAAATCACACAGAAGAAAGGATACGCACGCAGAAAGAGGAAATATGAAAAAAAGCAGCAGGCCCTGAAAGACAGAATCGAAAACACACCGGAGCTTCCGGAGCAGGAAATCCTGCAATGGGCTGACGAAGCCATGTTCCATCAGCGGCACTTTATCTATTACAGGAAAAAAGGCAGGAAAGCACAGATATGCTGCTCGGCCTGCGGAGGCGTCATGGAAGGCGCGTGGAAGGCGGGCGAATCATATATGAGTATGTTTGCGACATACATCAATGAGCCAATAAACAAAACGAAAGGAGCCTGCCCGATGTGTGGGGCAGAGGGGGAATATAAGCCATGCGGGATGTCGCAGGAGGTACATCAGGCCAGGGCATATGTTTTCAAGGCTGACAGGTATAAAGAAACAGGTGCCGTGTTCCGGTATATCCTGCTTGAAAAGAGCTGGTTCCTTGACAAAAAGGAAGACGGCAGCGGCAGGCCGGCCATGACAGGGGCATATGAAAAGCTGGAGTCCATTGAACTCGCCAGGACATACATAAGCGGGGGAAAAGTGCAGACAGACTACTGTAAACACAACCCGTATACGGGAAAAAACTTCTGGGACGACTGCAACCTGTCAAGATTTTCCTGCCTCAGGGTGAATGACGCTCCTTTATATCCGGATTTTACAGAGAAACTTAAAGGCACAGAAGCACAGTATTCGGCGATTGGGCTTTATGCGGAAGCAGCCGGAGGTGTGAATGCCAGAGACTATATGGAGCGGTACGTTCATACACCGCAGATTGAGATGCTGGTGAAACTGAAACTGTACGGGATAGTCAAAAGCCTGCTCCTCTGCCGTTACGGAATCGTAAGAAATGAGGAGGCAGAGAGCCCGGACGGGTTCCTCGGCATCAGGAAGGAAAAACAGAAGTTTCTTATGGACAGACAGGGGGATTTGAGTGTTCTGAAGGTTCTGCAGATGGAAAAGGACATGGGACAGAACTGGACAGACCTGCAGGCCGCTGCCCTGTCAGAGACCGGCGCCGGCATGCAGGAGGTACGGATGGTGCTCGGAATCATGACGCTGCAGAAAGCGCTGAACCTGATTGCAAAATATGCAGGGTGCCGGTATGGGACGGGCTGTACACATGCAGAGAGCCGTATCAGGGCCACGGCATCACTGTACTTTGATTACCTGCACATGAGACAGCAGCTGGGATATGACATGTCAAATACAGTATACCAGAGGCCGAGAAGCCTCGAGGATGCCCACAGAAAGATGGTTGAGGAAATAAACAGGGAAGAATGGGATAAACGGAACATGGAAATATCAGAAAGGTTCCCTCTCATCAGGAAAAATTACAGGAAGCTCAGGAAGAGATTTCTGTATGAGGATGGGGCGTACATCATCCGGCCGGCAAAATCAGCGGAGGAAATCGTGAATGAAGGCAGGACCCTGCACCACTGTGTTGGAGGAGACAGTTACCTTAAGAAGCATAACGGGCAGGAGAGCATAATCCTTATGCTGCGGTTTTGTGACCGGCCGGAAACGCCATATGTCACGGTCGAGATTAAGGATGATGTTATCGTGCAGTGGTACGGGGCTTATGACAAAAAGCCGGATAAGAAAAACATAGACAGATGGCTTGACGCTTATGTGACAAGGTTAAAATGCAGGCAGGCGGGCAGCACGGAGGACGGGAAAGCAGGGGCTGCCGTGGCAGGCTAACGGCAGGCTGCCATATTCCGTATAAAATGACTGGAACGGAGAGAGAGGCATGGAAGGACAATTAACGATATTTGACTGGCAGGCAGTGAAAGAGGACATCAGGCGGAAACTGCAGGAGACGGCAGAAAATTTCGTCTACATAGGATATAAGCTGCGCCAGATTGAAAAAACCGAAAGCTATAAAAACGACGGTGCATCGAGCATTTACGAATTTGCCCTGAATGAATACGGGCTGACGCGGACAGTCACGCAGCGCTTCATGGCGATTAATGCAAAATTCTCGGTGGGAGGGGATTCCACGGAGCTGCTGGAAGAATACAGGGGGTTCGGCAGCAGCAAACTGCAGGAAATGCTGAACCTGCCGGACGGGGACTGCGCACTGCTTACGGAAAAGGCAACAGTGAGGGAAATAAGGGAGCTGAAGAACTTTAACCGGCAGCAGGGCGTGGTGCAGGAGGAATCGGAAGGGCAGGAAACGCCGGCATATACCGGCCTGCAGAAGTGTATCATTGATTTTTTCCGTGGCAGGGAAAAAAGGGAAACCCTGAATGAAGTAATGAAGACAGGACTGGAAAACGGACAGGCGGAAGAAACTGTGCGGCAGCAGGCGGAACTGATTAACCCGTCAGAATTTGCCAGCCACGCAAAAGGACTGGTGTACCTGTTTTTGTATGAATATGACAGGGGCGTGTCGTATAAAAACATTACCAACAACACCATAACCAGAATGACGTGGAAGGAATTTGTGGCTGAAATCACAGGGATATACGGCAGCAGTTACGGGCCGGACACATGGCAGAATTTCTACGGCCCCGTGGAGGATGCCGCGGATGGGGAAGAGGAACCGGAAAAGCCGGAAAATACTGAAACAGAGGGCTGTGCGACGTCGCACAGAGAGGAAACCCCTGAAGAGGATAAAGACGGAGAAAGGGAGGATCGGGAAGAAGGCGGAGAGGGACCGGAAACGGGCACTCCGGAAGCCGTGGACGCGGAACCGGTACAGGACGAAAACCCCGAAAGCGGTGAGCCGGAAAAGCAGCATGGAAACGAAGCAGACGGACAGAATACGCATGAGGGGACAATAACAGAAAACCCATACTATAAGCTGCAGGAAGAGGCAGCAGCCGCGGCAGAGACAGTGGCGCACCTGCTGAAATTACATAAGCATATCCTGATTGAGGATACGGAAATGCGGCGGATTAAGGGCGGGATAGCAAAACTGTCAGCACTGGTGGAGCAGATGGAACAGCTTGGGGAGGAAAACACAGTGCGACGGGCAGATGGACCTTGAAAGTTTTTGGGCGGAAGCAGCGCAGGAAGAGGAGCAATGAAAAGCATAATGCATGACAGGAAAGACGGCACCTGTTACCTGTGCATGAAACTGCACGGGGACTACAGCCGGAAAAGCGTACTGCAGGAGCACCACGCCATTGGCGGTACGGCAAACCGAAAAAAATCAGAAGAATACGGACTGAAAGTATACCTCTGTCCGCCTCATCACTTAAATGGCTTGAGCTTAGAGGCGGTACACCGCAATGACAGGATACGGCGGTACGTGGAAGTAGCGGCACAGGCGGCATTTGAAAGACACTTTCCGGAGGAGGATTTCAGGGAGGTCTTTGGCAGATATGCTTCATGGGAGCAGGAAACGGAAGAAAAGGCGGTGCGGCAGCAGTCATGTGAAGAGGGCTTCTGGCAGCAGGCGGACGGGTTTACCACAATCGGAGAACTTCTTCCGCTTCCGGACTGCCTGAAGGATTGAAAGAAAGGAAAACAAAGATGGGAAGGGAATTACCAATACTTTTTAACACGGACATGGTCTGTGCGATACTGGACGAAAGGAAGACGGCTACAAGGCGTATATGCAGGGACGGGAATGATTACAGCGTACCGGACATGCAGTTCTTTGACGCCGAAAAGCGTACCTATGCGGTACATAATTATGCAGACAAAGAACACAGGGAAAGTGTAAGCATTGCGGAAAGAACCTGTCCGGTCTGCCCTGATGATATCCTCTATGTGCGAGAAACATGGGCGTTTCAAGGTTGCATTGAGTGCATGTACCAGTCGGAAGACGAATCCTGTATGCTTGGTAAAATGTCAACAATCCACGAGGACAAGGACGCAGAATCAGAGGGCTGCTACATATATCGCGCTGGACATCCGAACCCTGAGAGAATTGTCTGGCGCCCGTCAATCCACATGCCAAAGGCAGCGGCGCGGATATGGCTGCGTGTAACATACGTAACAGCGGAGCGCCTGCAGAACATGACCCTTGATGATTTTTTAGACGAGGGAGTGGTGCTGAGACCGGAGGCATTTAACGACCCTGAAAACGCATACTGGCAGGCACGGGATATCTTCAGGGGCATATGGGACAGCACAATACCCAAGGCAAAGCAGCAGGAGTACGGCTGGGACGCAAATCCGTTGGTATGGGCGATAAAGTTTGAGCGGTGTGAAAAGCCGGCAGCAGGAAGGAGGCAGAACCATGGACTACGGGAAAATATTAATGAAATATCGTAAAAGACGTGGAATGACGCGTAAGGAGCTGGCGGAGAAGGCAGGAGTCACGGAAAGGGCTGTCGCTTACTGGGAAAAGGGAAAGAGGCACATGACCCTTTTAAGTGCAGACAGGGTTTTCAAAGTATTAGATGTGAGTATAACAATAGGCGCATAAAAGCAGTTTTTACTGGAGGGATAATATGACAAGGGAAATTTTATTCAGAGGAAAACATAATCATGTTTCATCACAAAATGAACACCTTGACGGAACATGGGTGCATGGGTATTTGTGTAATGAAAACCATATCTACTCACCAGAATCAGAAGGCGAACTTTTGATAGACCCTGAAACCGTCTGCCAGTATACCGGCAAGACAGACAGAAACGACAGGAAGATTTTTGAGAATGATATCTGTAAATTAATTGCAGATGATGATGAGTTGTATCAGATTCAGTGGGACGAAGACACAGCCAGATATGTCTTAATCCAATTTGGCAGTATAATGGTCGACTTCGATTTCCTCAGCGCTGATGATATTGAGGTTATCGGCAACATTTTCGACAATCCGGAACTGATGGAGGAGAGCTGAGAACATGGAGAGATTAACAGAATGTGTTGGTTTTCAGAACGGAAAACCAATTTTTAAGACAAAGATTGATATGCGAAAGATGGGAGCTGTAGACAAGCTTAAAAATGCATTGGGTGCATACGAGGACTTAGAGGAACAGGGAAAACTCATAAAACTGCCCTGTAAGGTAGGGGACAGGGTATATGTCAGGACACAGTCCGGCAATTTAGCAGAGGGGGAAGTCAGGGATTTTTCGTATTTTCTTACCTGCGGCTTCTGTGTTGTGGTTACATCAACAGCATTTGATAAACAGCACATACCCTTTTCGGAATTTGGAAAAACAATATTTATCAGCGAACCCGAAGCGGAAGAGGCGTTACAAAGAAAGGAGGCGGGGAAAGCGCATGAGAAAGAAAAAGAACAGCCAGAAACTGAATGACTATGCAAATGCGGCAGCAGGCATGACATACGGACAGAAGCAGGCGGCAGAATACGCGAAGGCGGTGATAGTGAAACCTGTGCCTGCCGGCTGCCGGAAAGCAGGGGAATTTACCCGTAAGAAATGGGAGGAGGATTTGTAGGTGGATAAACTGGAGAGGATAGGGAAGCAGGCCAGGTATGACGATATGATAAAGCCGCCGTCTGAGTCTGCAGTAGCTGTAGGAAACCGCAGACCGGTATACATAAACTACACACCGGAGGGAAGGAAAAAGGAGCCATGCGGCAGCAGTCATGGCAGGACATGCCAGAAAAAGAAGGAGGAATCAAATGAGTAAGGTATACATACGCAGTCAGGACAGGGAACAACTGGTTCTATTTGGAGAAGGGCTTAGTTCTATTCATTACATGTATAAGCCTGAAATTCCTTTGGGCGAAAATGCAAAGATAGAGGAGCAGCATGCTGTAGTTGCGACGGGGAATAATGCAGTAAATCGTCTTGGAATTTATGAAAGCAAAGAACGCTGCCTTGAGATTCTGGACGAAATACAGAATGAGTGTGGAAAGTATTATAAATCAATCAGTAGCCTGAACATACCGGATATGCTGTTTAATATGCCATCGGTGTATCAAATGCCAGAGACATAAGGCGTTTCCGGCAGCAGTCATTTACATATTTGTTTAGCATTTATATCACGGAGCCCGTGGCGGCGGGGCAATACGCCGCCGGAAAGGAGGACGGCATTGACAAAAAAACAGCTTGAACAGTATAAAAGCAAGAAAGAAGAAATCAGGGAACTGGAAGCCTATATCAGCAAACTCGGCAGCAGTGAAAGTCTGATGGGCAGCAGTACTGTATTTGATTACCGCTCCGGCTATCCGCAGCCGCAGGCTGTAGTGGGGGTGGATAGGGCGGAGTACTGGAAGAGAAAAGAGAAGTATGAGAAAAAAATACAGGAATTAAAGGCGGATTGTGAAGAGGCAGAGCGGTTTGTGGAAGGCATAGAGGACAGTCTGACACGCAGGATATTCCGGATGTATTTTCTTGAAGGGGCACGTCAGGAAGACATAGCGGCAGCAGTCCATATACATCGGAGCAGAATTTCTAGAAAAATTTCTGATTTTTTAAAAAAAGCACACAAAGCACAAAAAGAGATGGTATAATAAAAAATAGAGGAACCAGCAGAAAATTCCCTTTATGCTAAAAACCTCCTTTATGAAGACGTCCGCATTGCCGCAGGCGTCTTTTTGATACGAGGAAATCGTGAGGACAGAAAAAAGTAGCCGCCAACTACTACCAATAGTTGACGGCTGAATGAAAATTTAGCTATTGCTTAGGGTAGCCGCTACTGTGGCTTCCCTCTTTTTGTACCTGCAATATACCATACAGGCTTTGTTTTTGCAAGTAAAAAACAGAAAGGAAGGCGGGACTTATGGCACTTACAGAATGTCAGAAAAAGTTTGTAGATGAATACCTGATTGACCTAAACTCGACAAGGGCATATAAGGCTGCCTATCCAAATGTGGTGAAGGATGAAACAGCAGCGGCAGCAGGCGCAAGGTTGTTAAGAAATGTTAAGGTTAGTGAATATCTTGCGAAACGCATGAAAGACAGGGAGAGGCGGACAGAAATCACACAGGACAAAGTATTGAATGAGCTGGCGGCAATTGCTTTTTTAAACGCGTCTGATTATGCAAAAGTAATAGAGCGGCAGGCAGTTTTTATTACAGAAGAAGGAAAAAGACAGCCCCTTTTTGATGAAAATGGAAAACCGCTGATGGTGAGTGAAGTGAAACTGGCGCTGACGGACAGCCTTTCCATGGAGCAGCAAAAAGCGATTTCCGGAATTAAGCATGGAAAAAACGGTATAGAAGTCTCAACCTGTGATAAAGTACATGCGCTGGAACTGCTGGGAAGGCACCTCGGACTATTTAAGGATAAGGTAGAAGTATCAGGTATAGAAGGTGAAATGTCGAAATTGGATGACCTGATAAAACAGATGAACGGACAAGGCGGGTGATGTCTGCGTGAGCGGAGAAAGACTGCTTTTATCAAAGAAGTATAAGTCATTCATCAAATGTTCTGCCCCAGTTGAATTTTTGGAAGGGACTACCTTCGCAGGCAAAACGACGGTAGGCCTCTTCAAATTCATGCTGAAGGTGGCGGAAAGCCCTAAAAAACTGCATATCATGGCAGCGGCGGATACAGGGACCGCGGAAAAGAACCTGATACAAAAGGAATTTGGCATTACTGATTTGTTCGGTGTGTTAGCGGAATATAAGGGAAACGGCACAAGGGAGCTGAAACTGCCGCATATCCTTTTCCATACGTCAGGTGGCGATAAAATTATCCTGATTATGGGATATGGAAACAAAGAAAAGTGGAAAAAGGCTCTTGGTGGGCAGTACGGCTGCCTGTTTATTGACGAAATAAACACGGCAGACATAGAATTTGTCCGTGAAGCTTCCATGCGGTGTGATTACTTCATGGGTACACTTAATCCGGATACGCCGTCACTACCTGTATACAAAGAATACATCAACCACAGCAGACCCCTGCCTGAATACAGAAACGACGCACCGGCAGAACTTAACAATATGCTTTCCGAAGAACCAAAACCTGGCTGGGTGCACTGGTTCTTTTCTTTTGAGCATAATCTGGGCGCAAGCCCTGAAAAGATAGCACATGTAAAAACGACAACCCCGAAGGGGACAAAGATTTGGAAGAATAAGATAATGGGTCTGCGCGGGCGTGCAACGTGGCTTGTTTTTGGCATATTTGACAGCCGGAGGCATGTGGTGACACGCCAGTATGCCAAGAACCTGATTCGGAGAGAGAATGACAGAGAGCAGAAAGAATGGTTCGTGATATTCAGTTCCGGACTGGATACGGCGTACTCCCAGAAGAGCCCCGATACCATAGCCATGAGTTTTATCGGCATTACCAATTTGGGGCGCTGTTTCGTGCTGGAGGAACGGGTGTATAACAATGCAGAAATCGGCACACCCATAGCTCCATCGGACACAGTCGTCAATTATATTGCCTTTCTGGAACGCTGCAGGAAAGAGTGGGGATTTGCAAGAAACACGTTTATAGACAGCGCAGACCAGGCAACCATAACGGAGTTTGAAAAGTATAAACGTACACACCCTGCCTGCCTGTATATGTTTAATAATGCATATAAGAAAGTAAAAATCATAGACAGGATAAACTTACAGCTCGGCTGGATGGCATTTGACGATGAGACAGGAAAAGAACCTGTCTTTTTCATTGTGGAAGGCTGCAGCAACTATGCAGGTGAGCTGGAAACCTACAGTTGGGACGAAGAAAGAGACAATGTACCTGAGGATGGGCACGACCACCTGATAAACAGCGTCCAGTACGGGTGGATTCCGTACAGGGAGAAAATCATAGACAGGGAGAAAAAATGAAATGAGGTTGATTAATAAAATGGCTGACACAATCAGAAACGGGCTTCGTAGTTTCCTACAGATAACACCGCCGCAGCAGACTGTGTTTCAGGTGGCAGAGCAGACGGATTACTATGGTAATGCCGCCATAAACCGTATCTGGGCAAGGGGCGACGCAAGCGAGATACAGGACATGTATAAGTTAATGCCGGGTACGATAAACAGAGTACGGTTCTGGGCAGCAGTGCCCACAGAGGGAAATGACATCAATAAACTGCATACAGGGCTGCCGAAACTCATGCGCAGGGTACTGACAGACATCGTAATTTCCGATATGGGGGAAATATCCGTAGATGGGAAATGGGAAAGCATATGGGCTGACATAGCAGAAGACAGTGAGTTTGAGGATATTCTGGAGGAGGCACTCGGGGAAATTCTGACTGTGGGTGACGGCGCCTTCAGGATAGTTTTGCAGCCGGAGCTTAGCGAGCTTCCCATCATAGAATTTGTCTCTGGTGACTGTGTGGAATATGTCACCGAGCGCGGAAGGCTGAAAGAGATTATATTCCGGACTGTCTATGCCAAAAAGGAAGGGACCTTTACGCTGGAGGAACATTACGGAAGGAATTACGTGCGTGCTGAACTGCTGAAGGACGGCAGACCGGTATCGCTGGATACCATAAAAGACACGAAATTACTAAATGCAGAGGTTACTTTTGAAGGCGGCTTTATGATGGCGGCAAGGTTTATGGCGTTTAAGTCGGATAAGTATACGGACAGGGGCGCCTCCATATTTGACGGGAAGGCAGATGCCTTTGACAGCCTTGACGAATCATGGAGTCAGTGGATGGATGCCCTCAGGCGCGGGCGTTCCCGTGAGTATATTCCGGAAAATATGCTTCCTGTTAATCCGAAAACAGGGGAAATACAGCCGCCTAACGCGTTTGACAACGCGTACATAAGGGTAAGCCGGTCAATGCAGGAAGGAAGCAGCGAAGAAATAGAAGTGAAACAGCCGGCAATACCGCACGACAGCTATCTGGCTACCTACAGCAACGCACTGGACCTTGCGCTGCAGGGTGTCCTGTCACCGAGCACGCTCGGGATTGACATCAAAAAACTGGATAATGCCGAAGCGCAGCGGGAAAAGGAAAAAGTAACGCTGTACACACGCAATAAACTTGTGCAGGCTATCCAGAAGACGGTGCCGAAAGTGGTGGACATTGCATTAAAATCCTACATGACGTTACATAAAATGCCGCTTGAAAAAGTAACTGCAGAAGTGGCATTCGGCGAATATGCGAACCCTTCTTTTGAAAGTCAGGTGGAAACCGTGGGAAAAGCCAAAACGCAGGGCATTATGTCAACGGAGGCGTGTGTGGACGAAATGTATGGTGATTCAAAAGACGAAAACTGGAAGCTTACAGAGGTGGCACGGATAAAGGCAGAACAGGGTATTGTGCAGGCTGATGAGCCGCACGTCAGCATGGACGCGGAGGGCTTCAGTGCAGGATTCGGAGGATAATAGATGGCAGAGGATTACGACATCGCGGCAGCAGTCAGGAGAATAGAAGACGAAGTGATTGCCTCCATGATACGCAACCTCGACCACCACAGGGCGGAGGAGGACAAGGAAGGTATCAACTGGGAGCAGTGGCAGGTAAAGCAGCTTGCGGCTCTGGAGGAATACAAAAAGCGCAATGCGGAAAAGTATGGCGATATTTTTGATGACATCAACGCCCGCATAGAGTCTCTGATTAAAATGCAGCGTGCCGCAGGGCATGCTGCGCAGGAGGTTGCCATTCTTAAGGCATTACAGAAAGGCGCAAAACTGAAAAAGGTATCAGGAAGGCAGGCGGAAATAAGCGCCCGCTTTTTTCTTGCCAATGACAGGAAAATAAATGCCCTGATACAAGCGACCAAGGCAGACCTGCAGAAAGCAGAATATGCAATCCTGCGCATGGCAAACGACCAATACAGGAAAGTCATCTTTGACGCGCAAATGTATGCTGCTTCCGGCGCCGGTACCTATGAAAGCGCAGTTGACATGGCAACAAAGGATTTTCTCCGCGCCGGCATTAACTGCGTGGAATACAGCAATGGGGCACGCCATACAGCTTCTGACTATACGGACATGGCAATCAGAACGGCAAGCAAGCGGGCATATCTGACAGGTGAGGGTGAGAGCCGCAGGGAGCGCGGTATCACAACCGTGATTATGAACAAGCGCGGCAATGCCTGCCCGAAGTGCCTGCCGTTTGTAGGCAAGGTGCTGATAGATGATGTATGGAGCGGCGGTAGCAGCCGTGACGGTCCTTATCCTTTGATGTCGACCGCAATAGCCGCAGGGCTTTATCATCCACGTTGTAAAGACATACATTCCACATACTTCCCGGGTATCAGCACGCCGCCGGATGACGTATTCACCAAGAAGGAATTGGCGGATATTGAAGCAAAGGCGAAGAAGGAATCAGACAGGCAGAATGCAAAGCGGCAGGCGGAGAGCTGTGACCGGCTTGCCAAGTATTCCTTGGATGATAACAACAGGAAAATGTATGCTGCAAGAGCGAAGGAATGGGAAAAAGTTGCAAAAATAACGGATACTGGTATAATGGAACCAGCAGGTACAAATGAGGTGGCGGATGTGCATACAGTTGGCAGGATTGACCGAAATATATACAAGTGCATAGCGGAAAAAATAAGAACGGATGAAGTTATTATCACAGATGAGAGAATAGGACATATTATAGAGCGCAGAGGAAACGAATTCTATAATAAATACCATTCAATTTTCGGTAATATTTTAAAAGACCCAGATTATATTTTTAGGGATAAACATGAAAATTCAGCTCTTGTATGTAAACGAATTGTAGAAGATAAGAAATATGTGAATATTGTCTTACGTATTGTAGTTGAAACAGATAACCCAGAATATAAAAATTCAATTCTTACGGCAATAGGAGAGGGGGAACGCCGATTCTGCCAAAGGTTAAAAAACAATGAACCACTTTACAAAAAAGAATAAAAGTGGTATTATGTACATACAATAAAAAGTGCTTTACCCGGATAATTATGTGAGGTGGTAAATTTCGTAGCGACCACACGCCGCTGGTACGACAGGGGAAACCCGAGAGATGCAGGAGGAGGCTACGCCTGCCATGTAGTTATCCGGTTTAGCAGATAGAGAATGTTGTACCACCTTGTCAAAAATGGCAGGGTGGTATTTTTATACAATAAGCGTTCTGTTGCACTGGTGCAACGGAACAATAAGAAGATATAACAAAAACGGTAATCAGGACGCCTTTTCAGGCGTTCTTTTTATATGCCCGAAGGCAGGGGATTTCCTGCGGGAAATACCCCAAAACTACACGGAGACACCGGAGCAGCAACTGGAACAGGGAGACACCCTTAAAACTGATTCTATGGTGAGACACACCTAAAACTGGAGGACAATATGCAAAACAGACTTGTAAGAAAACTGTTAAGCCCTGACGGGACGCAGGGAGGAGACACCCAGACACAGCAGAACGGAAACACACAGCAGGCCTCACAGGGAGGCAGCAGCCAGCAGAACCAGCCGCCTGCCTTTGACTATGCAAAGCTGGCAGACATTGTGGCTGGCAAGCAGACTGTGGCGGAGGATACCGTGTTGAAGAATTATTTCCGCAATCAGGGAATGACTGAAGAGGAAATGAAGCAGGCAATAGCGGTATTCAAGCAGCAGAAAGCAGCGTCACAGCCTGATGTAAAGGAGATGCAGGCACAGCTTGTAAAAGCACAGGCGGAATCCCAGCGTGCCGCCATTGAAAATGCGGCGATTATGGAAGCCGTGGGAATGGGACTGGACGCAAAGACAATCCCTTATGTCCTTAAAATGGCTGACCTGTCTGGCGCCGTGGGACAGGACGGAAAAGCAAGCCAGGAGAACATCAAAAACGCCATCAACAAGGTACTGGAGGACGTGCCGCAGTTAAAGCCGGCAGCAGCGGAAAACAAAGGCTTCCAGCTCGGCGGTGGTGGCGCACAGCAGAACACAGCAAATAAGGAGGCTCTGGAAGCGGCGTTCGGGCTGACTTAAAAACAGGAGGAATGAGAAATGCCAGTATATGATTATGCAGAACAGTTCACGGGACTGTTACAGAAAAAGTATGAGAAGGAGCTTTGCTCTGACGCGCTGACAAAAAGCAATCAGAATGTAACCTTTATCAATGCGCAGACGATTAAACTGCCGAGGCTGACAGTATCCGGCTATAAGGACCACACAAGGACACCTGGGTTCAACGCGGGGACAATGTCAAACGACTGGGAGCCCCATAAACTGGAGCATGACCGTGATATCGAGTTTTTTGTTGACCCCATGGATATTGATGAGACTAACCTTACCCTGTCCGTAGCAAACATACAGAATACTTTTGAGACAGAACAGGCAATTCCTGAAAAGGACAGTTACCGGTATTCAAAACTGCATGCGGAGCTGACTAAGCTTTCCGGCAGGATTGATACCACCGTAATCAATGCGGCAGTCTTTCTGGACGCATTTGACGAAGAAATGTCGCGCATGGACGAAAAAAGCGTTCCCGAAGAGGGGCGCATTATTTATGTCACGCCGACTATGAACAAAATCGTGAAAGCGGCGGAAGGGATTTCGCGGAATATCGTTGTTAATACGGCGTCTTCTATTAACCGCAAGGTGCACTCGCTTGATGATGTAACCATAAAGATGGTTCCAGCGGCGCGCATGAAGACAAAGTATGACTTTACAGACGGTTGTGTGGCGGCGTCAGACGCGGCACAGATTAACTGGATACTGATTCACCCGTCATGTGTGGTGTGCAGGGATAAATATTCCTACATCAAACTGTTTACCCCAGGGACGGATTCCCGCACGGCAGACGGCTACCTGTACCAGAACCGCTGCCTTGGCGACCTTTTCCTGCTGGAAAAGAAGGTAAGCGGCTGTGCAATGAATGTGACGCCGGCAGCAGGCGCATAAAGGAGGAGTGAAAGAGAATGAAGGCAACAAAAGGTAATAAAACCTATACAATCACGGAGCAGGAGCAGCGGCGGTACATAGAAGCGGGCTATGATATCCAGTCCGATTCCGGAGAAACCATTTCCTTCGGGAAAGGGCGCACCGTGCCGCTGGAGCAGTTCAATGCACTTGAGGAGAAATGCAAAAATCTTAATGCGCGTAATACAGAGCTGGAAGTCCGCTGTCATGAACTGGAAGAACTGCTTGCATCGCATGACAGTGGCGGAGAAACCAGTCAGGATTCCGGCAGCAGGGATATCAGCGACATGTCTGTGGAGGAACTCATGGCATATGCTGCGGAAAAGCAGATTGACATAGGCAAATCTACTTCGCGGGACGGTATCCTTGAAAAAATCAAGGCTGCCATGAAACAGGGTAGCTGATATGGTTTACGCGGACGAAGAGTACTATAAGACAGAATATGGCGGCAGTACCGTACCGGATAATGAGCTTACAGGTGCCCTGAAAAAAGCGTCACAGCACATAGATTCCCTGACTTTCGGCAGAATCGGAGGTCAGGAATTTTTTAACCTGACGCCTTTCCAGCAGGGTACCATTCGGGAAGTATGCTGCCTGCAGGCAGATTTCGAGTATGAAAATGCGGATATGATTAACACTGTGCTGAAAAATTATGCCATAAACGGCGTGTCCATGAGTTTCGGAGACAGTTGGAACGTTAATGTGGAGAACGGCGTGGCAATCCGCAGGGACGCCTATGCAATGCTCTGCCGCACAGGATTATGTACAAGGAGGCTGTGCAGATGAAATACCCTTGTCTGATAGACAGAAGAATGTGCAAAACACCTATCCATGCAGAACTTGACAGGGAAGGATACGGCAATAACGGGGAGCCTTTGGAGGGTATCGCCTTTGACGGGCTGTGCAATTATCAGGATAAGGCAAAAACCGTTCTGACCGCGGAGAAAAAACTGGTGGAGGTTACAGGAAGCGCCTATATACCAGGGGATATATGTCCCGAACTGCCTGTCATATCCGGAGGGCGTGTTTCCATATTTGGAGTGGAGCGCCGGATTGTGTCGGGAAGGAAGGCAAGAAATCCTGATGGGAGCGTCAATTACTGTTTACTGGAGGTGGAATAGTGGCAAATAAGAATGTGACATGCAGAATCATATTGAACCGGCTACGGATAAGTCAACTTACAAGCGCTGTGGAAAAAGCATTGGCAAATACCGCAGATGCATTACACACAGACCTTATTCAGTCTCAGACAATGCCTTTCGGGGAGTCTACCTATACTGTAGAAAAGGTATATGGGAAAAGAGGACAATTTGCGAAGAATGGAAGAGAGTATAAAGGAAAAGAGATAAAAAAGACAAAGCAAAAGGGCGGCAATTTGCAAAATGACAGCACTTTTGTGGATGTGTCAGAGATTCAAAACGGAAAAGTAAAACTTGTGTCAAGTACTCCGTATGCCAGACGGCTCTACTTTCATCCGGAATATCATTTTAATAAGTCTGAGAATCCAAAAGCAGGAGGGCGCTGGGCTGATAAATATCTGCCAGGCGGGAAAAAAGGAGATTTTGCACAAACAACCTTCAATGCGTTTTACAAACAGGAGGCAGGTATATGACGCTGACGCTTTTAAATATAGCAGATTATCTTCCGGCACTGGGAATCGTGGACAGGAGCCATATATACTGTGGTAAAATGCAGGACAAAAAGGAAAGGTGTATAGGCGTATATAATCTTTCCGGCTCACGCGAAAAGCGGGAGACCATAGGAGGCGACCAGAACAGTTCTTATCGGGTGAAGCCGGTTAGCCTGCTTGTCCACTGGGATAAATCGTCAGAACGGACGGAAATCGCTGCTGACAGATTGTATGAGGCTGTAGGGAATATCAAAAATGCTGATATGAGCGGGAAGAGGGTATTGTTTACCAGACTGCTTACTGACAACCCTGTAGATGTCGGCATGGACGACAATGACGTATATGAAATGGTTATAGAAGCAGAATTTTACTATGAAAAGAAGGAGATAAAGGAAAATGAAGTATAATTTGCAGTTTTTTGGCGGCGAAGGCGTGCATCCTGTAAATGCGATAACCTTTGGCGTCAACCCGAACGGCAGGACAGGCAATGAGTCCATCGTTGTAAAGGACGCGGAAAGCCTTAGCATAGCCATTGACAACAATATAGACGAATGGGACGCCATGGATGCAGGCGGCTGGAAGCGCAGGCTGATGACGGCAAAATCCATCACCATAAGCATGGGCGGAAAGCGTAACTATGGAGACCCCGGCAATGACTATGTAGCTTCGCTGTTCATGAAGAACGGGCAGGCGTGCAATTCCATATTCACGGTTACATTCCCCAATGGGGATAAACTGGTAATGCCGTGCGTCATCAGTGTGACAAGCCTTGGAGGAGAGGCAACTGCCACGGGTGCACTGGAATGGGAAGCACAGTCAGACGGTATACCGTCTTACGTTGAAGCAGACACTGAATAAACCTAAGGGAGCGGGAGAACCGCTCCCTTTTTACTGCAGTTCCCCGCGTGGGAATGTGACAAACAAGGAGGATTATATGGGACAGATTATTGACATATCAAAGAAGATTACAAATGAGCTGCCGATGGTGCAGATTACGGAAGAACTGGTAGTTACGGTCAAGAACCGGAAAAACGACATCATGAACATGCAGGCAATGATACAGGAGGAGCAGCGGAAGGCAGAGAAAGGTGACGGGCAGTTTAACGAGATTAAGATGATAGAAAAGTCTCTGAAAATGCTTGTGGGTGAAAAGGCGGCAAATGAAATAGAAGCGATGGACCTGCCTCTTCCTGATTATAAAACAGTTTATACGGCGGTTATGGCGGCAGCTACAGGCAGCAGCCTCGAGGAAGTGGAGAAATTGTTTCGTTGAGACAAGAACAGATGATTATTATGACCTGTACGACGATTATGACCTGATAGAGGCTTCCTTTGCGCAGCAGTATGGCATAAGGCTCAGGCGGGAAAATGACATGCCGTGGAGTGAGTTCTGCACGCTGCTTTCGGGGCTTCTGCCGGATACGCCCCTTGGAAAAGTTGTAAGCATACGGGCGGAAAAAGACAGTAAAGTGCTGAAAACCTTCACGAAGGAGCAGAAAAAAATAAGGAGCGACTGGCAGAGAAGGAAGATGCAGAAAATCAAGGAAAATCCTGCAGCATATAAGGCGTACATAGACGACTTTCAGGCATTTTGCAAGAGTGCGTTCGGTGGAAAATAGTGAAAAGAGGTGGAATAGTTGGGAACTGAAGCCGGCGAAATATATTTGGGTTTAAATATCAATCAGGACCCATTTAAAAAACAATTAGGTGGATTGGCGAGAAGTGCGGAAAAAGAAGTTTCTAATGCTTTTAAGCCTATTGAAAAGCAAATAACGGGACTTGCAAAAAAAATGCAAATGCCGACAGTCAACGCCTTTAAGTCGTTAGGAAAATTAGTGGCAGGAGCGTTCTCAATAGGACTGATTACAAATTTTACGAAATCCTGCCTCGATTTGGGTTCTGACCTGACAGAAGTACAGAATGTGGTGGATACCACGTTTAAGACCATGAGCGGCTCTGTTAATGCCTTTGCTGAAAGTGCCATGGTGAACTATGGCATGTCGGAAACCCTTGCAAAGCAGTATATCGGTACTCTGGGCGCCATGTCTAATTCAATGGGCTTTTCGGAGCAGGCGGCCTATGATATGGCGGCATCCGTTACGGCACTCACGGGCGACGTGGCGTCCTTTTATAATCTGTCAACAGATGAAGCATTTGACAAACTGAAATCCATATGGACGGGGGAAACAGAGACATTAAAGAGCATAGGCGTGCTGCTGACGCAGACGAACTTAGACCAGTATGCGCTGAATAATGGGTTTGGTAAGACGACGGCAAGCATGACCGAGCAGGAAAAGGTAATGCTGCGCTATCAGTATACCATGTCGGCATTGGCGGACGCCTCCGGCGATTTTGCAAAGACTTCCGGAAGCTGGGCAAATCAGACACGAATCCTTTCCCTGCGGTTTGACGCGCTAAAGGCGACACTGGGGCAGGGTTTTATTAACCTGTTCACTCCTCTTATCCAGCTTATCAATACGCTGATGGCAAAACTGCAGGCGCTGGCGCAGCAGTTTAAGGCATTTACGGAAATGATTTCCGGCAACAGGGGAGGAAACGGCAGCAGTACAGCTATAGAGGGCGCGGCACAGGATACGGAAAAACTGGTATCAGGGCTGGGCGGTGTGACAGGCGCGGCTAAGAAAGCAGCAAAGGCGGTCGGTCTTATCAGCGTGGATGAGCTGAATGTGCTTCCAAGTGCGGCAAATGCCGCAGGCGGGGGAGCAGGAGGCGTATCCGGAGGAGCGGCAGCAGATTTCGGCAGTATTAACACGGCGGCTGCAAAAACAGACGGCATTGTGGGGGAGATTGACGGGAAAGTATCAAGCCTCCTGAAAAAGATAGAGCCACTGACAAGTGCGTTAAAGAGGCTGTGGAACGGCGGGCTTGCAAAGCTGGGAAAATTCTCCGCCACGGGGCTGACGGATTTCTATAACAACTTTTTAAAGCCTCTTGGTAAGTGGGCGTTTGGTACGGAAGACAAGGGCTTTACCCGCCTGATAAATATTATCAACGAGGATTTAAACGGGGTAGATTGGGATACCATCAACAAAAACTTAAGCGATTTTTGGACTGCAATCGAACCGTATGCGGAAAATTTCGGTGAAGGGCTGATAGATTTCTTTGAAATCATGTCTGACGTTTCATTCAGTATCTTCGAGTTTTTGTTTGGCGAGGGCGGAGCCCTTGTAAAAATGACGGACTGGCTGAACAGTAACGACCCTGAAACGGCAAGGAGCTGGGGATTTGCCCTTGGAGTGCTGGCGACATCTTTGTTTGCTTATAAAAAAATAAAGAAGGCTGTCACAGTACTGGAATCGCTCTTTTTGACGTTAAGTAAGTCGCCGCTGGCAGCAGGTGCAGCCTCTTCCATTTCTTCCCTCGGAAGTGCCCTGACGTCGTTAGGCGGGATAAAAGGTCTTATGACAATGGACCTTGGGACCATTCTAGGCGCCGGTACGGCAACGGAAATCGGGCTTACCATAGGAGCTGGGGTGCTCGGCGGCATAGCTGCCGCATTCGCCGGTTTTGAGGGCGGAAAGGCGTTAGGCAAACTATTATTTCCGGAATCTGCGGACTACTACGACAATTTCTCATGGTTTGGTGACGGAGGATTTTTTACTACCATCGCAGACTGTATCAGCAACGGTGATGCCGCTATCCTGTGGGACGCCTTAAAAGACATGATTGCTGATATCGGGTCCAAATTGGGCGGGCTGTTTGCCGGTATCTGGGACGGTATATCAGGCTTCTTTGGCTGGATATGGGGCGGGCTGATCGGACTGCTGGGAAACATCTGGAACGCTGTTACCGGCTTTCTTGGTAATATCTGGAATGGCATTACTGGATTTTTTGGAAATATATGGAACGGCATTACCGGTTTTTTAGGTAACATATGGAACGGAATCACCGGATTTTTCGGGAACATATGGAATGGGATTACCGGATTAATCAACAATGTCTGGAACAGTGTTACCGGATTTTTTACCGGTATCTGGAATGGCATTACGGGTTTGTTCCTTGACATTGCAGGAGGGATAGCGTCATGGTTTGAAAACAGTATCAAGCCATGGTTTTCACTTGACAGATGGAAGAGCATGCTTGCAGCAGTACCGCAGGCATTTATACAGGCGTTTAAGGGAGCGGCAAACGGAGCCATCGGCTTTTTTAACGGCATGATTGGAGGGCTGGAGTCCCTTGTCAATGGAGCAATCAAGGGGCTGGGAAACCTGCTTAAGTTTGTTAATAAAATACCCGGCGTGAACATTGATTTTGATTCTTGGGGGATATCCCTTCCCAGAATCCCCATGCTGGCAGAAGGCGGCTATGTGGGAGCGAACCAGCCGCAGCTTGCCATGATTGGGGATAACAAGCGCCATGGTGAGATTGTAGCGCCCGAAAATAAGATGTATGAGGTTACATATAAGGCAATGCAGGACGCACTTAGGGATATTCTGGATAACCTTCCGGCACAGGGAGGGGATTCGGGCGGAGATATTATCATTCCCGTGTATATATCCAGCACAAAACTGGATGAATTTATCGTGACGGCGCAGGACAGAAGAAACTTCCGGAATGGAGGCAGATGATGAAAAGCATAATAAAATTTGGCGGCTATGAGCCTCGGGAGATAACGGAGTATTCCGTGGAGGTTTCCGATGTTGACGCCGCCGGTTCGGGGCGGTCGGAAAGCGGGGTCATGAACCGCGACAGGGTAAGGGGAGGCGACGACCCCGTTTACAAGGTAAGCGTAGGCTGTACGAACCTGACAGACAAAGATATGACAGATTTTCTTAACGCCATCAAGCCGGAATCGGTGCAGGTGGTGTTTTTCTTTGGGGAATATTTTACAAAGGAAATGTATGCCGGCAACAAAAAGGCAGAAATGAAGATTGTTGACGGTAATGAAACAAGGTGGAATGTATCAGTATCCTTGACAGGGTATTAAGGAGGTGCCATGTACAGCGTATCGGAAGCATACAGGGAAGCCATAAAAAGAAATTACAGAAGGTGTTCCCTGCGGGGTTCTGTTGAGACAGGCAGCGGTGCGGTTATACCGGTATCGGACCGCAATGTGGCAGAGGGTTCCGTCAGTGTCAGCAGCCAGTGTGTAAACCGCTCCGATTTTGAATATGGGGCGGTTTATTGTGGCGAACTGGATATGTCTATAAGAACCAGTATAGACCGTTACAGCCTTTACGGTGCCAAAATAGCATTGTGGTTTCAAATTGAGACGGATGACGGTTTGGAAGAAGTGCCCCTTGGCGTGTATTTTGCAGAGGACGTCCAAAGAAACGGGGATTGGGCGGAAATTAAGGCATATGACGCTATGTCATATCTTGACGTTGAGGTACAGGAGGATATTGTTGGCACCCCATACGAGCTTTTGTCCTTTATTTGTGAAAAATGCGGGCTGGAGCTGGCACAGGAAGAGGAAAGAATACTGGAATTGCCAAATGGGGACCGCCTGCTAAGTATTTACGCGTCCCGTGTGGACAAATACCGCGACGCGGTAGCTTATATTGCAATGCTGCTTACCTGCTTTGCCTGCATGGACAGGGAAGGGAAACTGGCAGTCCGGCAGTTTGCCGTTGATACAGATGTGCAGATTGGCAGGAACATCAGAAGCAAGACAACCATATCAGACTTCAGGACTTATTATGATGGAATGAAAGCTCGTTTCATTCAGGATAAGGTGTATAAGACCTATGGCATTGCCAAAGAAATGCCGGAGGGAGGACTGACACTGGATTTAGGGGATGTGCCTATTGTGCAGGGGCTTGAGGGAGCAAAGAGGGAAATACTGGAAGCCATGTTTGAGGTGGTGAAGGGAGTGGACTACACGCCCTATTCCGTGGATTATAATGGCAATCCGGCAATCGACCTTGGGGATATGGTACTGATTGAAAATATTAACGGTACTAGTGAGGAAATTCGGAGTATTGTTACGCATATTGAATGGAATTACAGAAACAAAAGCACAATTAAGGCCGTCGGCGGAAATCCCAAAATTACGGCGGTGAAAGAAAATGCGAACAAGCAGTTGGATAATCTGGAGGCAAGTATCAATGAAAAGGAGCTGGTTATCCACTCTTACACCAACGCCTCCGCCCTCACCATCGGCGCAGGAGAGCAGACCATCATCACCTTCAACTTTGCCACCATAGCAGACACGCACCCCGTATTCCTTGCCACCGTGCCCCTTTCCATGGGAGCGGACGGAAACGTGGCACTGCGCTACTGCCTCGACGGGGTGCAGGGTGACGTGCTCCGGCAATACCTGCCAGAGGGGGACCATTTCCTGACATTCATGAATCACTTTGCCGTGGAAAAAGACAAAAGAATCATGTTGCAGGTCACAGCAGCCACGGAATACTGCGACAGCGCGGCAAGGCGGCAGGCGGCAGACATACAGGCGCTGAAAAACTTTGCGGGTACAGGCACATACGAGCCCGTGGAAATCGACAAAAGCGTGCCGGCGGCAGGGATTGCGCGCGGCGCCATACGCGCCGTGCTGTATGCACAGGGCATGGCCGGCGAGGCGTCATGGGACGGCACCATAACCGCGGCGGAAACCATCAGGGAAATGCCCTTGCGTGCAATGCAGGTGGCAGGCACGGCAGCAGTACCCCGTGCCGCCCATGTGCCGTTAAAAAGGCAGGGCATAAGCGCCGCCGTGCCTGCACATGCATTGCGGGGGCTGCCGCTCCCTGCCGTGTCCGCAGGCGCTTCCTGCAGCACGGAGAACGCAGGATAAAAGACAAGGAGGGAAAGAAAATGCTGAAAGGCTGCGCGGAAATAGAACTGCGTGACAAACATACAGGGGAAACAAAACGCATAAAACATGAAAACATGCTCACAGACGGGCTTGCCATTGCCCTCACGCCCCAGCTTGGCAGGTATGCTTACACGACCGGGTACAAAGGAGGGTCGGGCGCACCGGAAACGGATGAAAACAAGATGAAGAATAACCGCTCCGTCATGGACCACCTGCTCGGGGGGCTCTTCCTGTTCGGGGAAACCCTGCAGGAAAGCGCGGGGAACGTGGAAATGCCGGCAGGGGGCGCCCTTATCGGGAAAGGGGGGCACAATGCCTACTCCGGCGTGGACGCCCAGCGGGGAAGCTACAACGAAAAAGAAAGCGGCATACAGGCAGACGGCTCTTACCGGCATGTGTGGGATTTTGCTACGTCGCAGGCAAACGGGACAATACGGGCGCTGTCGCTGACAACACATGTGGGGGGCATTGAGGGGGACGGGACGGCGGAATGGAATTCCGCGCAGACAAACGAAGGAGAACCCATGTACATCGCGCTGGATGGGGGGCATGGCAATCAATATGGCGCCTATATAAAATGCCCTGACGGCATGTCAGGGGATTGTTACCTGTTTGCGTCATACGCTAAAAACCGTATCTATGCCATAAAAAAACAGTATGAGATAACGTATAACAGCAGCGGTGACAACCCGCCCATGTATTTTAAAAACAGCGGGAAACTGCATGTTATGGAGTACGGGTTCCCCCTGTCAAAAATATCGCCCTTTTATGACAGCTACAACCTGTACAGGGAGCAAACACATGAGATTGAAGTGCCGGCTGCGTTTACAGAGCAGGCGGGGAAAAAGAACCCGACGCTGCGCTCCTGTGTAAGCAGCAGTTATGTCTACCTGTACATGTCCGGTGTCTCATATAAAAAAGGGGATAACATAAAACTCCTGAGACTTGACAAAAACACACTGGAGGCTTCCGTAGTATCATTCCCAAACGTATCGGAAAATAATTCTGTCTATCTGGATGTATTCACAAGCGGGGTGCATAAGACCCTGTTCCTGACGGATACACATGCATTCCTGCTTGCGCAGGAAATGGGGGAAGACAACGTATACAGGACATGGCTGTACCGTGTAAACCTGTCAGACGGCACAGACGCAGCGCGGGTGGAACTGAAGGACCCTGACGGCGGCAGCACGAATAAGCAATTTGTATTTATTTGTATAAGAGGCAGTTATATCACCATGGGGATACAACATTCAGGGAGTTACGGCAATTACTCTTATATTCCCATGCTGCTTGACCCGCAGGCGCTTAAAACAAAATACCTCAATGCGGGCCTGCTTAATATTAACAGCCAGAGAATATATCGTTATGAAAAACTGTCTGCGGGGCTTTACCTGTATGCAGATTCATCAGCGGCTGGAAATTTTAATTTTATCCCCGCCATTGACCCCTGCATGCTGATGACGGTCAACAACCTTTCCGCGCCGGTGGAAAAGACCGCAACACAGAGTATGAAGGTCACATACACAATCACGGAAACATAAGAAAACAGGGGATCCGCAGGCGGACGCCGCGCGGTTCCCTTTCTGCATACACAACAAAAAAATCAAAGAAAGAGAGGAAAACGGAATGGAAAAAATGAAAATGGCGGTAATTGCGGCAGTGTCCGCGCTCATGGCATGGATGGGGGTGCTGGCAGTGCCGGTGCTCCTGCTTGTGCTGTGCAACCTGATTGACTACGCGACGGGGATTTGCGCTGCAAAGTACCGGACACAGGAAATCACAAGCTACAAGGGGCTTAAGGGCATCATCAAGAAAGTGTGTATGTGGCTGCTTATCGTGGTGGGCGCGGTGGTGGACGTGCTGATAAACTACGCGCTGGAAAACATGGGGGCAGGCTTTGAGCTGCCCTTTATCGTGGCGGTTGTTGTGGCGGTGTGGATGTTAGTCAATGAAATCATCAGCATACTGGAAAACGTGATGGATATCGGGGTAACCATACCGCCCTTCCTCCTGCCGTTGGTGCAGAATATCAAAAGGCAGATAGAGGACACGGCGTCGCCCGCGGCGGAAGGCGGGGGAGCAGGAAGCCGTGCAGGGGCGGAGGCAGGGTTTCCAGACAGTCAGGAAACCGGAAAAGAAGAGGAGGGCACAGATGATTAGACCGGCAGACTACAAACAGACTGACAAAAAATGGGGCAGCCTGAAATATGCCGTGCAGGGGGAAGCCAGCACCATAAAAAGAGCCGGCTGCGGCCCAACGGCGATGGCGGACGTGCTGTCCGCCATCGTGAGTCCATACATAGACCCCGTTGCCTGTGCGGCATGGGCGCTGCAGCACGGGTACAAGGCAAAGGGAGGCGGCAGCTATTATACCTATCCAGCAGAGCAGGGGGCGGAGTACGGTATCACAGTGCGCCGCCTTAATGTGGCAAACATATACGGCAGTACGGGGTCCGGTGCCCATAAAGAGGCGCTTGCCGTGCTACAGGCGGGAAACTGGCTTATTGCCTGCATGGGAAAAGGGCTGTGGACAAGCTCGGGGCATTACATCGTGGCATACGGGTACAAAGACGGCATGGTGTATATCAATGACCCCGCAAGCAGCAGCGCGGCAAGGGCATGCAACACGTGGGAGCTGTTTAAGGCACAGGTAAAATATTACTGGGCTGTGGAGGTACCGGAACTCATAAAGGCAGGCGATATACAGACGTGCGGGGATTATCGCCTGCAGGACTTTGTGAGGGAAGTGCAGATGTGCACAGGAGCAAAAATTGATGGAAAGGCAGGAACGGAAACCCTGTCAAAAAGCGTAACGGTGAGCCGCGGAAAGAACAGCCGCCATCACGTTGTACTGCCTCTGCAGAAAAGGCTCCGGTATCATGGATTTTATGAGGGCGGGCTGGACGGTATAGCAGGTCCCCGGTTTGAGTCTGCCGTGAACCGGTACCAGACGCAGGTGTTGGGGTATGGAAAGGCAGACGGGGAAGTGACGGCCGGAAGGACGATGTGGCAGTCGCTGTTATGTCTGTAACTGCCACAGCATTTCAGGGAAATTATTCCAGAACAGTAGTAAAAACGACTTATCTGTAGAAAGCATGTTAAAATCCGGCTGTAAGCATTATTACGGCAGAAGAATAAGGAGGACATGCAATGGAAAACAGAAAGTACCTGCGCAGGATAAAAGAGCTGCGCGAGGACCATGACTACGGGCAGAAACAGGTGGCGGCCGTTCTGCAAATCGACCAGAGGGTGTATTCAAGATATGAGACGGGAACCAATGCCCTGCCGGTAGCCATGGTTTACGGATTATGCGAGCTTTATGGGGTATCATCGGATTACCTGCTGGGGATAAGCGACAGGAAGTGAAAAGCAAAATCAAAGACAGAATTGCTATCTTTAAAGCAAGATTCTGCTTCTGGCTATTTTTCTGTAATCTATTTCTACGTTGTATAAATAGATGTTTCCTTTTTACATTGCGATATACCTTGTTTATTTGGCGGCACTTCTATATGTAGTTGTTTCCTCATAAACTGAATCAAAATCGTGTACTTGCAAAAACAGAACCAATGTTCTATAATAATATTGTAAGCATAATAGATATTGTATCTCTTGAAAAAAGTAGCACAATATATTGTAAAGACAAGACGAACATGATATAATAAAGTTGAAAAGGAGATAATAATATTAATTATTTTTCTATTGGTTCAGCAAAGGATGGTGGGGAATGAATCTTTATAGTGCGATGGCGGTGGCGAATTTCATAGTAAATAAATGCTATGTAGATAAAAAACCTGTAAGTAATTTACAACTGCAAAAAATACTTTACTTTACATGGGTTGATTACTATAAGCAAACAGAGCATACATTGTTTTGGGATAATATATGTGCCTGGCCGTTTGGTCCGGTAGTGCCAGAAGTTTATTATGAATACTGTGCATATGGTGGAAGACCTATAAATATTAGGTGCGAAAGTGAGATATCACCAGAAGATGAAGTGGTACTGAATAATATTATTAACCAGTATGTAGATGTGCCAGTGAATGTGTTGGTAAATAGGACACATGAAAAGGGTACGGCATGGGATACGATATACCAAGACGGGGTTGGAAATAGGCAAGTAATACCTTTTGAACTGATTAAACAAAAAGAGTGTGGGGGCACATATGTTTCCTGATGAAACAAGAAGCAGACAGGAAAAACTGTCAAAAGAAATTTATGGATTAGCTGAAAAAATACTTGATAAAGAGGCAAAAGAGCATTTAACTGTTATTAAGAGATTACAGAAATTATATGCAGATGGATTTAAACATTCATATTCTGACTTGTTTCCTGTAATACTGAAGATATTTGAAGAAAATAATATTGGTTTGTTAAGTGTATCAAAAGATGGAGTTA
>ERZ778503.511-NODE-511-length-31985-cov-6.409490_pt1 | contig 31985 bp, 38 predicted proteins | sample MGYA00510047_ERZ778503 | MGnify/ENA primary metagenome ERZ778503 (study PRJEB29527, sample SAMN07138965) | mouse gut metagenome | material: feces | host: mouse | place: China:Nanjing | collected 2016-01-25 ... | reverse complement strand
GCTACATGCCCTCGGTCTACAACGCCCACATCGACAAACCCGTCAACTCCATGACAGGAGTCGCCTTCGACGGCGCCATCACACGCGCCGACGGCAACACCGCCGAATTAGGCTCCGACTACATAAGCGTCAACGGCCACGAAACATCCGTGCAGGTAGCCGTCGACGTCTACGACCGCAACACCGGCACACGCGTGGCCTCGACCAACCCCATCACCGTGCCGCTGGTGCGCAACCGCCTCACCATCGTGCGCGGGCGCTTCCTGACCTCCAAGGCCGGCTCGAGCGTAGGCATATCCCCCGGATTCAAAGACGACATAAACATAGAAATCAGATAAAACCGTAAAACCTATTTCTTTTTCTAATAGCACTTTCAGTACTGAAGGTATATGAACGGTACCAGTTCGCTTTGGCGGGTCTGTATCACTATAAAGACAACTACAGCAAAAAGAACAGCCTGCCATACAAAAGACGATGAAACATAAGCAGCTGAAGCGCCGTTACTCCACGAACGGGGCGACAGGTGCATCGCCAAGCCGAGCATCATGGCCATGACTATCATCATGTAGCCCTCCACAAACTGCGAAGCGACACTGAAATGAAAGTCTGTAAAAATCTGTTTTCCAATAGTCGCCACAGTTTCAAGCGATGTCGCACGGAAGAATACGAAACCGGCAGTGACAAGCATGAATGTCACCGCCATGTTGGCTATCCTTATCTCCGGTCGCCCTTTCAGTTGCCCGGGAATGCGCCAATACGGTTTCAGTGCCTTGTGTACGGCAAGCAACAGACCATGATATGCCCCCCATATCACATACATCCACGATGCGCCATGCCACAATCCGCCGATAAGCATCGTCAGGAAGTTATTCAGATAAGTCCGTGAAGCTCCGCGACGGTTTCCTCCCAGAGGAATATAGACATAATCGCGAAGCCATGTCGACAGCGAAATATGCCAGCGACGCCAGAAGTCCGACGGATTCTGAGCCTTGAACGGAGCCATGAAATTATCCTTAAAGCGATAGCCAAGCATCAGAGCAAGGCCTATAGCCATGTCCGAATATCCCGAGAAGTCACAGTAAAGTTGTATTGTAAATCCGATACAGCCCATCAGATTTTCGAATCCGCTGTAGAGAGCGGGATTGTCGAAAATACGGTCGACGAAGTTTCCGCTTATATAGTCGGCTATCACAACTTTCTTTATAAGCCCCGTCATCACAAGAAAAAGACCTTCGGAGGTCATTGCCGGCGTAGGGTTGGAATTGGCATGGATCTGGGGCAACATGTCCTTTGCCCTTACTACGGGTCCGGCGAGCAAGGGAGGAAAAAATGTCAGGAAGAAGGCATATTCCATCAGGTCGCGGCACGGTTCGAGCGTGCGGCGATAGACATCGACAATGTAAGATATGGAACGGAAAGTAAAGAAGGATATGCCTGCCGGAAGTATTACGGAAACAGGATCGAATCCGCGTCCTATAATGGAAGTGAAAGCATCGGCAAGAAGATTGAAATATTTGAACCAGACAAGCATACCGACATTGGAGAGCACATTGATGGCCACGATGGCTTTACGCCACAGCGGAGTCCGCACAAGCCCGAGAAGACGCCCGAGAAGATAATCGCTTGCGCATACCCCGACGAGTATAAGGCAGTACTCAGCGCTTGATTTATAATAGAAATAGAGCGAAAAGGCTATTACTACCGTCATCTTCAGTCGCGGACGATGCTTCACCGCATGATACACCCCGATAAAGAGCACAAAAAGGACGAGGAAAAGACCGGTATTGAACAGCATCGGTTCGTCCGGCCTATAAGCCAGAAGAGAAATAATTTTTTCTATAAGATTGTGCATCGGGGGAGATTCGGTTTACAGGTATAAGAAGAGCCGTGCCATTGTTAGCGGCACAGCTCTTCCAAATGCTTTTGTGAATAAGCTTAAGCGTTCTTGACCTTTTCTACAATCGCACGGAATGCTTCGGGATTGTTGAGAGCGAGGTCGGCAAGCACCTTACGGTTGATTTCAATACCGCTCTTGTGGATAAGTCCCATCAGCTTGGAATAAGAAAGATCCTCCATGCGGGCGGCGGCGTTGATACGCTGGATCCACAGTGCGCGGAAATTGCGCTTTTTATCCTTACGGTCGCGGTAAGCGTAGGTCAGACCTTTTTCCCAAGTATTCTTGGCGACTGTCCATACGTTCTTGCGGCTACCATAATAGCCACGCGTGAGTTTGAGGATTTTTTTGCGACGTGCACGTGATGCAACGTGGTTTACTGATCTTGGCATTGTTTCAATTGATTTTGGATGTCAGCGGCTGTCATCTACAGCTCTTCAATGCTGTGCATCCGGTTAATAATGAAATTATAAAATCACGAATTAAAACGTCCTTTCAAGGGAAAACGCTGTTTCGCAGAGTTGTCGCTTCGTGAACAACGCGACTTACTTCAGGCCGAGAAGAGCCTTTACGCCGGAAACGTCCACTTTGGCCACAAGTCCTGCGTGGGTGAGGTTACGTTTCTGCTTCTTGGTCTTTTTGGTCAAGATGTGGCTCTTGAACGCATGTTTTCTCTTGATTTTTCCTGATCCGGTAAGGGCGAACCTCTTTTTGGCACCGGAATTAGTCTTAACCTTTGGCATTTTGTTTTTAATTAATTGATTAAATCGTGTTTGTATAATACTTCGTCAGCTCGTGACGTTTTTTACTTTTTCTTGGGCGTGATCATCAGAATCATGCGCTTGCCTTCAAGCACAGGCATCTGCTCGACTTTGCCATATTCCTCAAGATCGTTTGCGAAACGCAACAAAAGGACTTCTCCCTGCTCCTTGAAAAGGATTGAACGGCCTTTGAAGAACACGTAAGCCTTGACTTTCGCGCCTTCCTGCAGGAATCCGAGAGCATGTTTGAGCTTGAAATTGTAGTCATGCTCGTCGGTCTGAGGTCCGAAACGGATTTCCTTTACCACCACCTTGGTGGATTTGGCCTTGATTTCCTTAGCTTTCTTCTTCTGCTGATAGAGATACTTCTGATAGTCCAGAATCTTACAGACGGGAGGTTCGGCGTTGGGAGAGATCTCGACGAGGTCGAGTTCCAGTTCTTCGGCCTTTGCAAGGGCATCGTGAATGGAATATATTCCCGGCTCCACATTTTCACCTACAAGGCGAACCTCACGCGCACGTATGTGCTCGTTGATATTGTTAGGAGCTTGTTTGACGGGCGGACGCTGCTGTGAGCGAGGGCCACGAGGACCGGCGGGTCGGGGCGCACCGGGATTAAAGGGCTTTTTTTCCATTCAGTATTTTTATTGTTTTGTCATTTCGCTGACTTCATCGGCGATAAGTTTTGCAAAGGTAGCAATTTTCATGGAACCTTTATCACCTTCGCCCTGTTTTCTTACGGAAACTTCAGCATTTTCCGCTTCTTTTTCACCTACAATCAGCATATATGGAACACGTTTCAGTTCGGTGTCGCGGATTTTACGGCCGATTTTCTCGCTGCGGTCGTCTATATAGGCGCGGACATCGGCCTGTTCGAGTTCTTCGGCCACACGGCGGGCATAGTCGTTGAATTTCTCGCTTATAGGCAGAACCGCCACCTGATCGGGGGCAAGCCACAGAGGGAAGCGGCCGGCGGTGTGTTCCAGCAGAACGGCTACGAAACGCTCCATCGAGCCGAAAGGCGCGCGGTGTATCATCACCGGACGATGTTTTGCATTGTCGGCACCCGTATACTCGAGTTCAAAACGTTCGGGAAGGTTGTAGTCGACCTGTATGGTGCCGAGCTGCCAGCGACGTCCGATTGCATCCTTCACCATGAAGTCGAGTTTGGGACCGTAGAACGCGGCCTCGCCAAGCTCGGTGCGGGCATTCAGCCCCTTTTCGGCACAAGCCTCGATGATTGCCTGCTCGGCAAGATGCCAGTTTTCGTCGCTGCCTATGTATTTTTCCTTATGCTGGGGATCGCGAAGAGAAATCTGTGCTTCGTAGTTTTCGAACTTCAAAGCCTTGAAGATGTAGAGGATGATGTCCATCACCTTGAGGAATTCATCCTTGATCTGGTCGGGAGCACAGAAGATATGGGCGTCGTCCTGCGTGAAGCCGCGCACACGTGTCAGACCATGCAGTTCACCGCTCTGTTCGTAGCGATAGACCGTGCCGAATTCGGCAAGGCGCAAAGGCAGTTCACGATAAGAACGCGGGAGAGCGCGGAATATCTCGCAGTGGTGAGGGCAGTTCATGGGTTTGAGCAGATACTCTTCACCTTCTTCCGGCGTGTGTATAGGCTGGAAAGAATCTTTGCCGTACTTGGCATAGTGACCTGATGTGACATAGAGCTGCTTGTTGCCTATATGCGGGGTTATCACCTGAAGATAACCGTACTTGCGCTGTATGCGGCGGAGGAACTGTTCCAGACGGTCGCGCAGGGCAGCTCCTTTGGGAAGCCACAGCGGCAGGCCGGCACCGACTTTCTGCGAGAAAGCGAAAAGTTCCATTTCCTTTCCGAGCTTGCGGTGATCGCGCTTCTTTGCTTCCTCGAGCAATGCAAGATACTCGTCGAGCATGCTTTTCTTGGGGAAGGTAATGCCATAGACGCGCACGAGCTGATTACGTTTTTCGTCGCCACGCCAGTATGCGCCTGCGAGCGACATCACCTTGGCGGCCTTTATGGCTCCCGTGTTCGGCAGGTGCGGGCCACGGCAGAGATCGGTGAAATTACCTTGCGTGTACGTTGTGATATGGCCGTCTTCAAGTTCGGAGATAAGTTCACACTTATATGTTTCGCCGCGATCGCCGAACAATTTCATTGCGTCGGCTTTGGCTATATCGGCGCGTACAATGTCTTCTTTCTTCTGGGCAAGCTCGAGCATTTTTTTCTCGATTTTCCCGAAGTCGGCAGAAGTCAACTGGTTCTCACCCGGATCGATGTCGTAGTAGAATCCGTTCTCGATATCCGGACCGATACCGAATTTCACTCCGGGATAAAGTTCCTGTAGAGCTTCGGCAAGGAGGTGAGCCGAACTGTGCCAGAAAGCGTGTTTGCCTTCGGGATCGTCCCATTTGAACAGTTTGAGTTCGGCGTCGTCACTGATGGGGCGCGTCAGATCCCATTCGTTGCCGTCGACCGACGCCGCGAGGACTTCGCGGGCAAGACGGGGGCTTATGGATTCGGCAATCTGAAGCGGAGTCACTCCGGCTTCAAACTGCTTGACGCTTTTATCAGGAAATGTTATATTAATCATACGTAATGCGTTAATCTTCAATTCACTACCACTCGCACACCCGCAAGAGGCCGCAAGTCGGCGACAAAGGTACAACATTTTACCCTAAAAATCAAGCCTCAAGCGCCTGATTTTTAAGCCCGGTGAAGAATAATCCGGTAAAAAAGCGACAGCGCCGGAACTTTACGCTCCGGCGCTGTCATCAAATTCGATTTTATCTTTGCGGGAAGATTACATGTTCATGCCGCCGTCGACCTGGATGACCTGGCCGGTAACATAGCTCGACATGTCGGATGCGAGGAAAGTCGCTACATCGGCGATATCCTCGGGCTTGCCGCCGCGACGCAGGGGGATTTTGTTTGTCCATTCCGCACGAACTTCGTCGGGAAGGGCTGCAGTCATGGCTGTTTCGATGAAGCCGGGAGCGATTGCATTGGCACGGATACCACGCGAGCCTACTTCCTGGGCTATACTCTTTGCCAGTGCGATAAGACCGGCTTTGGATGCGGCATAGTTCGACTGTCCGGCATTTCCATGTACGCCTACGACAGAAGCCATATTGATAATAGAACCCGAACGCTGACGGAGCATCGAGGGCAGAACGGCATTGATGAAATTGAAAGCCGACTTCAGGTTTACGGCGATAACAGCATCCCACTGAGCCTCGGTCATACGCATCATAAGACCGTCCTTGGTTATACCGGCATTGTTTACCAGAATGTCAATTCGTCCGAAATCCTCGATAACCTGAGCGACAACGTCCTTTGTCTGGGCGAAGTCGGCTGCATTGGAGGCATATCCTTTGGCCTTCACGCCAAGCGCCTCGATTTCGGCTTCGGTCGCCTTGCCGTTTTCATCGATAACAAGGTCGGTAAAGGCGATATTTGCGCCCTCAGCGGCAAAACGCAGGGCGAGAGCTTTGCCGATACCGCGGGCAGCGCCGGTGATAAGGGCTGTTTTTCCTTCAAGAAGTTTCATATTTTTAATAATGTTTTGTTTCGTCCGAAAATCGGTTATTGGCGCAAAATTAGCAAAAATATGTAAACTGCTGGCACATTCAGCGTGAAATTATGTTTTTCGAGCCTCCTCTTCACCACCGCCATACACGGCAAGCGACGCCGAAGCGGCCACATCGGTTATAACGAAACGCACGAAATCGTCGTGTATCCGCCCAATATCCTCAGTACCATCGGCGTCAAGAGCCGCAAAGGCCACCCCGTTAAGACAACGCATTATAAAACTGCGCAGAAGCATACAGCGTTCTGAGCGGAAATCACCAGAGGCAACACCTTCGGCAATAATCGAATCGAGAATTATACGGGTCTTTTCATAAACCATGCGGCGTACGCGGTGCATACGCCTGAGGTCGAACTTGAAAAGGCTTTTGACATTCGCGACCGAAGAAGCCTCGTCGTGGGCCTGAGCAAGATTCAGACGCATGAAATCGGCAAGCTTTTGAATCGGTGCCACATCCGATTCACATATTTCCTTCAGTTGGGCAACCATCATCTCGCTTTCCTGTTCCAGTACGGCATTATATATTTCCTTTTTGCTGCGAAAATATGTGTATATCGTACGACGGCCCTTCTCCGAGGCCGCGGCAATATCGAGCATGGTGGTGTTCTCCACCCCTTTGCGCACGAAAAGCGAACGTGCCTCCGCTATCAGTTTTTCGCGTGTTTTCATATATGTTTTTCAGTCGTGATGATAAGGCTCGCCACGCATTATGGTCATTGCACGGTAAAGCTGTTCTACAAAAAACAGCCTCACAAGCTCGTGCGGAAAAGTCATGGCCGACAACGACAACAACATGTCGGCACGGTCATAAACTTCCGGAGAAAAACCGTAAGGGCCTCCGATTATAAAAACGAGATTACGCTGCAATTCCGTCGATTTCCGCTGGACAAGACCAGCAAAATCGCGCGATCCGAGCTGACGCCCGCGTTCGTCGAGAAGCACCACGAAATCGCCGGGCGACACAGCCGTCAGAAAGGCCTTGCCTTCATCCTCTTTCTGACGTGCTTCCGTTGTCGCACGCGAAGTTTTCACATCCGGAAGACAACGCAGTTCAAAAGGCATATAATGCGGAATCCGCGCCGCATAGCGCTCGGTAGCCTGCGCTATGGCTGCATCGCGCGTGCGTCCCATACACATTAATATAAGTTTCATAAGTGATGCGGAATCGGGGAATAATTCGTAACTTTGTGCAAAGAAAACAATTTTATTCGAGATAGAAATGAAAAACAAAGAGGAACTTATCGACGAACTGCTGAATCTGTCCTTTGCAGAAGACATCGGCGACGGCGACCACACCACCCTGAGCACAATTCCGGCCGACGCCACAGGCCGCCAGCATCTGCTCGTAAAGGAAGAAGGCATCCTTTCGGGTGTCGACATAGCACGCCGCGTATTCGAGAAATTCGATCCGAAGCTTAAGATGACTGTATTCATCAGCGACGGCGCACACGTGCATCCCGGCGACATCGCTTTCGTGGTCGAAGGCCCCGTGCGTTCACTGCTGCAGACCGAACGCCTGATGCTCAACATCATGCAGCGAATGAGCGGCATAGCCACAATCACCGCCCGATATCAGGAACGCCTCGCCGGCCTGAACTGCAAGGTGCTCGACACCCGCAAGACCACTCCGGGCATGCGCATCCTTGAAAAGGAAGCCGTTGCCACAGGCGGAGGACACAACCACCGCATAGGTCTGTTCGACATGATTCTCATCAAGGACAACCACATTGATTTCGCAGGCGGAATTCCCCAGGCAGTCAAAGCAGCCAAGGACTACTGCAAAAAACTCGACAAAGACCTCCGCATAGAAGTCGAGGTGCGCAATACCGAAGAAATCGAGCAGGCAATAGCCGCAGGAGTAGACCGCATCATGCTCGACAATTTCACACCCGAGCGCACACGCGACGCCGTGGCGCTGATACGCGCGAAAGCACCGGGAGTTGAAATCGAATCGTCGGGAGGCATCACATTCGACACCCTGCGCGCCTATGGCGAAACCGGTGTCGACTTCATATCGGTCGGCGCGCTGACTCACTCGGTCAAAGGACTCGACCTCAGCTTCAAAGCCTGCTGAATTTAAATATCAAGCATTTTCCCTACATTAAAGCCGACGAAGGTATCAATTACCGCGTCGGCTTTTTCCGTAAGCGACTCGCGGGGGTTTGTCGTAGCCAAAGCGACGACACGCGCGCCGGCACGACGTCCGGCTTCCACTCCTGCGAAAGAGTCTTCAAAAACATAACAGTCGGCACCCGTGCACCCCAGAAGCGAAGCGGCAAGCATATAACCCTCCGGATCCGGTTTGGAACGGCTGACGTCGGCATCGGTCAGCACAGCGGCGAAAAAATCCCGAAAACCGGGAACAAGCTTAAACAGATGCTCCATTTTTTTCGATCCGCTGCTGGTGACGATAGCCGCCTTTATGCCATGATTCCGCAAATCGGCAAGAAAATCAGTCACACCGTCGAAAACGCGGTATGGCATATTCTCCTCAAAATCGGCAAGGAGCGCACAAATCTCATGCTGCACCTCCGGTTCCGGGAAATAGCGGGAAAGAATCACGGGAAGGGTACTACCCTTGATTACGGACGCAAAATTTTCGACCCTTGTAGGATAACGGCGATCCATATCGCTCCAGAATTGCGTGTAGATACCTTCCGTGTCGACCAGCACTCCGTCAAGATCGAAAAGTGCGGCAACACGACGATTGATATTGCTCATAACAGTTCTTTACCTTAATTTTGACCACAAAGGTACGCAAAAATCGTGTTTTTTGAGTACCTTTGTACGTTATAAATATGTATAATACCGACCACACAGTCCATAAACGCCGCAAACGAGTGTGCTTTGTAAGCACAACCCGTGCCGACTGGGGGCTTCTGATGCCTCTGGCCGAAGAATTGCGCCGTCGCGGACACATCGACGTGGACATCGTGGCGTCGAACATGCATCTGCTTGACAGCTATGGGCACACCGTCGACGAAATACGCAATGCCGGTTTCGAGCCGACAATGGTCGATATGGCTGTCGACGGCGATGACGAAGTTTCACGCGCACATGCCATGGCGCTCTGCCTGTCGGGCATGGCCGACGCTTTCGCCCGCCTGTGTCCTGATGCAGCCGTAATGTTGGGCGACCGCTACGAAATGCTTGCCGCCGCATCGGCTGCGGCAGTAATGCACATACCCATAATCCACATAGCCGGAGGCGAGATTTCAGAAGGCGCCGTCGACGACTCTTTCCGCCATGCCATAACCAAAATGGCATCGCTCCATCTAAGTGCCACCGAAACATATCGCCGTCGCGTGATCCAGATGGGCGAAACGCCGTCGGCAGTAATCAACACAGGAGCCATAGGTGTGTGGAACGGCGACAATACCGGACTGATGAGCCGCGCCGAACTTGAATCCGACCTCGGCTTCAGCCTTGAGCCGCCTCTCGCATTAGTGACCTACCACCCCGCGACCAACGACCATAAAGCTACCCCTGACGAACGGATAGCCGCACTGCTCGAAGCCATCGACCGTTTCGACAATCTGCGCGCCGTAATCACCTACCCCAACAACGACGCCGGCTCAGTCCGGATCATAGAACGCATCGAAGCATACGGCCGGAAAAGGCCGGAAAAAGCCTTGATAGTAAAATCGCTGGGAATGCTCCGCTACCAGTCCATGCTCCGCGTCGCCTCCGTGGTGATAGGTAATTCATCAAGCGGGATAGTCGAAGTGCCGTCGGCAGGAATACCGACAGTCGACACCGGCATACGCCAGCGCGGCCGCGATGCGGCGCCGTCCGTCATACACTGCGGAGAAAGCTCGGACGAAATCGCCGATGCGATACAAAAGGCTTTATCTCCACACATGCGCGACATAGCCGCCCGACGCGAGAACCCGTATTCAAAAGCGGACACCCTGAACATCATGGCCGAAGCCGTGGAACGCTTTGTCGCTTCAACACCATGTCCGCCGAAATCATTTTACAACATAGACATTCCCGCCGACCTATGAAAGCGCTGTTCATAATTCCGGCCCGCGGAGGCAGCAAAGGAATACCTCGTAAAAACATAAAGGCTCTTGGCGGACGGCCGCTGATAGCCTACTCCATCGACGTAGCCCGCAATATTGCCGGCGACACGGAACTGCATCGTATTGTCCTCTCAACCGACGACGCCGAAATTGCCGCCTGCGCACGTGCGCTCGGACTGCCCGTGGACTATTCGCGCCCCGCCGCTCTCGGCAGCGACACCACAGGCAGCCGCGAAGTGATTATCGATGTAATGGACTGGGCCGATACCCGCGGCATAGACTACGACTGCATCGTACTCCTGCAACCGACATCGCCGTTCCGCACCGCCGGCGATGTGGCCGGCGCCATGGCATTATATACCTCCGATTCCGACATGGTGGTAAGTGTCTGTGAATCCTCGGCAAATCCATATTACAACCTGTTTGAAACCGATTCCGAAGGTTGCCTGCACGTATGCAAAGGCGACGGATTGCTGCGCCGACGGCAGGATGCGCCACCCGTCTGGGAATACAACGGCGCTGTCTATGTCATCAATCCGGATAGCCTGCGGCGCATGGAACTCGGAGAATTCCCACGACGTATACCTTACGTGATGCCTCGCGAACGCAGCCTCGACCTTGACACTCCGGCCGACTGGCTCGCGGCCGAGGCTCTGATCGCCGCAGGGGCAACCACATGCGCCGGATGAATGTTTTAATACTACAGATACATGAACATCGAGCAACATACAATATCGAAATCCGACACCGTACGCCATGCGCTCGAAAGGCTCAACAAGCTATCGGGAGGACCTATGACGCTTTTCGCCATCGACGCCGAAGGCCGTGTCGCCGGTTCGCTGACCGACGGCGACATTCGCCGCGCCCTTATCGCCGGCAGATCGATGGACGACTCTCTCGAAAATGTCGCGCACACACAATTCCGCTATCTGAGTGCCGAAATTCCCGACGTGGCTGAAATCAGAACTTGCAGGAATCTGGGATTACGCCTGTTGCCGGTGGTCGACAACGGAATGCGCCTCGTCGACATAATCGACCTCTCGGAGCGGCATACACAGCTGCCGATGGACGCCATACTTATGGCCGGAGGAAAAGGCGAACGTCTGCGACCGCTCACGCTCGACACCCCCAAGCCTCTGCTTGAAATCGAGGGAAAAGCCATAATCGACTATAATATAGAATCACTCTCCGCCTGCGGCATCAAGCGCATAACAGTGGCTACAGGCTACCTCGCCCACATGATCGAAGAACATTTTGCCGAAAAGACAAACGGACCAAAAGTCCGATGTGTCCGCGAGGAAAAACCGCTCGGCACAATAGGAGCCGTATCGTTGGCCGATATTCCGGAAAACGGGCTGACTCTGGTGATGAACTCCGACCTGCTGACAACAATCTCGTTCGAAGACATGTACCTGCACCACCTTTCGTCGGGCGCCGACATCACGATCGCCGTGATACCTTATCAGGTATCTGTGCCCTACGCCATACTCACAATCGACACTCAGAACCCGGATCTGCACAAAGTCGCAGGAATAGAGGAAAAACCGTCGTTCTCTTTTTACGCCAACGCCGGCATATATATCTTTTCCAACGACATTCTACGGAATGTCCCGCCTGGCAGGCGCGTCGACGCCACCGATCTGATCTCGGAAGCCATAGCATCCGGACGCCGTACGACATATTTTCCCATAAAAGGCACGTGGATCGACATAGGCTCGCCTGTCGATTTCCGTCAGGCCGCAGAACTGATGAAACATCATCGCTCCATGTCGGCTGAAAACTAAAACATATTTCCGATAAATATCAAACAAGACTCAAATGGCTGATTCCAATTTCATAGACTATGTGAAGATACTCTGCCGCTCCGGCAAGGGCGGCGCCGGCTCGCGCCACTTCTATCGTGCCAAGTATGTGCCGAAAGGCGGTCCCGACGGAGGCGACGGCGGTCGCGGCGGCCACATCATCCTGCGGGGCAACCGCAACATGTGGACTCTGCTGCCTCTCAAATACAGGCGCCACATCTTCGCCGGCAACGGTGAAAGCGGCTCCGGCGGACGCAGCTTCGGCAAGGACGGCGAAGACGTGATTGTCGACGTACCTTGCGGAACAGTGGTATTCGATGCCGAAAGCGGAGAATTCCTCTGCGAGGTGACCGACGACGGGCAGGAAGTGAAACTTCTCCGCGGAGGACGCGGAGGACTGGGCAACTGGCATTTCAAAAGTTCAACCAACCGAACCCCCCGCTACGCACAACCCGGCGAACCGGCCGTGGAACGAAGCATCATCCTCGAACTGAAAATGCTTGCGGATGTAGGTCTGGTAGGCTTCCCCAATGCCGGAAAATCCACACTGCTGTCGGCCGTGTCAGCCGCCGAACCGAAAATCGCCGACTATCCATTCACGACCATGGAACCGCAGCTCGGCATCGTGTCGTACCGCGACAACCGTTCATTTGTCATGGCGGATATTCCCGGAATCATCGAAGGTGCCAGCGAAGGCCGCGGACTCGGACTGCGCTTCCTGCGACACATCGAACGCAACGCCGTACTGCTTTTCATGGTACCGGCCGATGCCGACGACATATCACGCGAATATGAGATACTGCTCGACGAATTGCGTAAGTTCAACCCGCAGCTCGAAGACAAGCAACGGGTGCTTGCAATCTCGAAGTCCGATCTGCTCGACGACGAACTGATCGAAGAAATAGGAAAAACTCTTCCCGACGGCATACCACATGTATTCATCTCCGCCGTGACCGGCCAGGGCGTGACAGAACTAAAAGACATGCTGTGGAAAGCGATCAACGACGAGAACAACCGCATTGACACAAGCGATATCATCCACCGGCCGCTTGACGGACATCATCGCGTACGCGAAGAAGACGATTTCATAATCGAATATCAGCCTTCTCCCGACGAAATCGACGAAGAAGCCGAAGACCTGCGCAAAATCAGTGCCGAACAATGGGGCGAGGAATACGACTGGGACGATGCCGACTACGAAGACAACGACATGGACGATGTCGATGGTGCAGACGAAGACGATGACCGCGCCACCGACGACGAAGCATTCCGTTACGAAGCGATAAACGACGACGATTACGATAAATAGATGCCTGCAACTTCCATCAGAGATTATTTACGAAGCACCGTAGCGACACTGCAAAAAGCCGTAGGCAGCGAAGCGGAAGCCACGGCACGCATAATATTTGAGGATGTCGCAGGCTACGACCGCCGCTTTATTTTCGCAGAAGGCGACCGCGGGCTTTCCGACTTCCGCCGCTTGCAAATCGATGCTGCCGTTGCCAGAGTACTCGCCGGAGAGCCTGTGCAATATGCTGTCGGCCGCGCCCGTTTCATGGGCATGGATTTCATTGTGAACCGTTCGGTACTTATACCGCGCCCCGAAACAGAAGGCCTGGTCGATATGATTGTCGACCGACTCGGCCGACGCAGCGACCTGCGCGGACTCGACGCCGGCACCGGAAGCGGATGTATAGCCGTCGCGCTTAGCCGCGCCCTGCCATTCTGCAACATGACGGCCATAGACTTCTCCGACGAAGCTTTGCTTGTGGCTAAAACGAATGCAGAAACCTTGAAATGTAAAATCGATTTCCGGAAAGCCGACATACTCGATATGCCGCACGAGGCGATGCCTGTCTACGATTTCATCGTAAGCAATCCGCCATATATACGCCGTAGCGAAGCTGCCGACATGGAAAAGCGCGTCCTTGACTGGGAACCGGGCAGCGCCCTGTTCGTTCCCGACGATGATCCCCTGCTCTTCTACCGCGCTCTGGCTCGCTACGGACTCTCCACCCTGACTCCTGGAGGCTCCATATTTTTTGAAATAAACAAAAATTTCCCTGACGAAACAGTCGCCATGCTTATAGAAACAGGCTATGCCGACGCTACCGCCTCGCGCGACTATCTCGGCGCATGGCGATTCGTCAGCGCTGTGCTCCCAAAGGAATGATTCAACGGAAATCCATAGGCACAGCCATCGCCACAACACGCCTTGAAAACCTCTGCGCACGCGCCGAGCACTGCGAAAGCGAACTCGCCGAAAAACTGCGGCGTTGGGGTATCGGCGCTTCCGAAAGCGCCGAGATCATATCCGGCCTTCGCAAGCACCGCTTCGTCGACAACGCCCGCTTCGCCCGGGCTTTCGTACGCGATAAATATCGCTTCGCCCGTTGGGGACGTATGAAAATACGCATGGCTCTGGCGGCAAAACGCATAAGCAAGGAAATAGTCGACGAAGCTCTGGAGGAAATCGACGAAGATATATACACCGAAAACCTGCGGCACATCATAGCCGCCAAAGCCCGCTCGCTCGGAGAAGAAACTTCAAGTTACGAAGGTCGCACAAAAATCTACCGATTCGCCATCTCCCGCGGCTACGAGTCATCTCTCATATCAAAAATACTGAAATCAGGACAATAACTTGAAAATCAAATTGTCTTACTTATCCGTATCGCGGCAGACAACAGTCATCGCACCTGTAGCCGTATCGATTATATAACCGCCCACACGGACATCGGCAGCCATCAGCGGATGGTGTCGGACAAGATCTACCGTTTCACGAACGGCATCTGCCGTATCATCGAATCCGTGCAGCCAGCTGTCGAGATCTATACCGCAATGGCGCATAAGCGAGATATGCTCTTCATCGACACCTCTCTGCTTCATAAGCCGCAACATCTCCGCGGCATTCATGCCCTGTACTCCGCATTCGGTATGGCCTATCACCATTATCTCGTTTACACCAAGCTCATAGACAGCCACAAGAAGCGAACGCATGGCCGAATCGAAAGGATTTGTAATGGTGCCGCCCGCATTTTTTATCATCTTTACATCGCCGTTGCGTATGCCGAGCGCCGCAGGCAGAAGTTCGACAAGGCGCGTGTCCATACATGTGACAATGGCAATCTTTTTGTCAGGAAATTTAGATGTTTCAAATTTCCGATACTCTTCGCCGGCAACAAAAGCGGCGTTGAACTTCAGGATATCGTCGATCATGATATGATATATTCAAACAAGGTCTTTAAGATCCGTTTCAGACCTTAAAGACCTTTATATTACTATTTTCAGTCAAGCAGCGTTAAATAACGCCCTGCCCCATCATAGCGTTTGCAACTTTCATGAAGCCGGCGATATTGGCGCCCTTCATGTAGTTGATATAACCGTCGGATTCGACACCGTAGCGGAGGCACTGCTCGTGAATGTCGCGCATGATAGTATGGAGTTTTTCATCCACTTCCTCGGCGCCCCACTGCAGGTGCATGGCGTTCTGGCTCATTTCAAGACCTGATGTAGCCACACCGCCGGCATTCACAGCCTTGCCGGGAGCGTATGTCGTACGGCTTTCTATGAATGTATCGATAGCTTCGGGAGTGCAGCCCATGTTCGACACTTCGGCAACCATCTCGACTTTGTTGGCGACCAGCTGCTTGGCATCGTCACCGTTCAGCTCGTTCTGAGTAGCACAGGGAAGAGCGATATCCACCTTCTGTTCCCAAGGCTTGCGGCCTGCATAGAATGTGGAACCGGGAAAACGGTCGGCATAAGGTGCGACAACGTCGTTGCCTGAAGCACGGAGTTCGAGCATGTAGTCGATTTTTTCGCTGTCAAGACCGGCCGGATCATAGATATATCCGTCGGGACCGGAAATAGTGACAACCTTGGCGCCCAGTTCGGTAGCCTTGAGTGCGGCACCCCATGCCACATTGCCGAAACCGGAAATAGCGACTGTCTTGCCTGCTATATCGTCGTTCTTCTGCTTGAGCATGCTCTGCACGAAATAAAGCGCTCCGAAACCGGTGGCTTCGGGACGGATACGGCTGCCTCCGAATTCAAGCCCCTTGCCGGTAAATGTACCGTCGTGCTGGTTTACGAGGCGTTTGTACATACCGTACATATATCCTACCTCGCGTCCGCCCACGCCGATATCGCCGGCGGGAACATCGCGGTCTGGACCGAGATTTTTCCACAGTCCGAGCATGAATGCCTGGCAGAAACGCATGATTTCACGATCGCTCTTGCCGCGAGGCGAGAAGTCGGAACCGCCTTTCGCACCACCCATGGGAAGTGTGGTCAAGGCATTTTTGAAAGTCTGCTCGAATCCGAGGAATTTCAGAATCGACAGGTTTACGGAAGCATGGAAACGAATACCGCCTTTGTACGGGCCGATCGCGTTGTTGAACTGCACGCGATAGCCTATGTTGTTCTGGACTTCACCACTGTCGTCGAGCCATGTCACACGGAAAGTGACGATGCGGTCAGGCTCAACCATACGTTCTATGATTTTATTTCTCTCAAACTCGGGATGTTCGTTGTAAATGTCCTGAACAGACAGCAGCACTTCCCTCACAGCTTGCAGATATTCCTTTTCGCCGGGATGCTTCGCCTCAAGCGATGCCATGATTGAGTTAATGTCCATAATCTTTGTCTTTTTAGGTGTAATGTATAGATTTTGGTGTTATCTGAGGCAAATATATACAATATTTCCAAAGTTGCAAAAATAAATTCATAAAAGCTTTTTAGGCTCAGGTTTTAGCTCCGTATCATTTTTTATGCGTAACTTCGCTCAACGTTTCCCGACGGGTAAAACTCCCGACTTATAGTGACTTTTTTTAATGAAACATCTTTATAAATTTGGCATATTTTTATTTTTGACCGCCGCTACGTCGATTTCAGAAGCTGCCGCCCGGAACATTCTCGGTATCGACGGCGAGGAATCGACATCGGTTGGTATATATATAAAGGATCTGCGCACAGGCCGGGTGCTTGTCGACCACAATTCACGGCTGGCGCTCACTCCTGCCAGCGTAATGAAAGTGATAACTACGGCCAGTGCCCTGTCTGTCCTCGGCACAGAGCACCGTTTCACCACAACCGTATCTTTGAGCGGAGCATCATGCGGCAGCGGACAGTGGAAAGGCAATATAGTCGTCAGCTCTTCGGCCGACCCAACTGTCGAAAGTGAATATTTCAAAGAACGCCTCGGCTTCTGCGACTCAATTGCCGACGGAATCGAGCGCCTCGGCATAAAATCGCTCGACGGCTCCATCATTGTGGAACAGACCCTGTCCGAAGCCGGTCCCATAGCCCAATGGGAAATTGAAGATGTGGCATGGCCGTACGGTGCCGGACTTTTCGGGTTCAACTGGCGCGACAATTGCGTGAACGTTACACCCGCCACAGGCCAGACCAAACCATACGTGCCCGGGCTGAACGTGGAACTGCGCAAATCCGACACAGGCAACGATCTCGTACGCGGCGCGGGCAGTGACCGCCTTATTGTATATGCCCGCAATCCACAGAATAAAAAATGGGTACTCGGCATATCTGTACCCGATCCGTCGGCTGTATTCAAAGCCGAACTCACCGAGGCCCTGCGCAAACGCGGCATTGAAGTCAGCAACAAAAAATTTGCCGGCACATCGGATGCCGGAAAGAAAATATACGTCCACCGTTCGCCATCGTCAGCCGAGATAATGCGAAGCCTCATGGTGCGTTCCGACAATATGTTCGCCGAGGGTATGCTCCGCGCAATCGCTCCCGGCAAGACACGCAAGCGAGCTATCGAACGTGAAAAAGAAATATGGGCAAGCCGTGGAATAAGCCCGCGCTACACAATAATACGCGACGGCAGCGGACTGACCCGAGCCAACCGGCTCTCCGCACGCTTCATCGGCGATGTTCTGGAATGGATGGCCGAATCTCCCCGGGCCGCAACCTTCACATCCTTTTTTCCGCGTGCAGGCCGCGACGGCACTTTGCGTTCATTTCTCGACAAATCGCCCCTCGAAGGGCAACTGGCTTTGAAAACAGGCAGTGTCAGCTCCGTACAGTGCTATGCCGGATACAAAATTGATAATAACGCTTGCCCGACCCACGTCGTAGTCGTGATGGTCAACGGCTTTTTCTGCCCGCGCGCACAGGTACGACGGGGAACCGAACGCCTGATGATGAAGCTTTTCGCCCCACAATCCGCTGAAAAACAAAAATAACCGACAATATGGATTTCAAACGACTTATAGAACTGAATATCGAAATAGAAGGATTGTTGCGTGTACTCGACAATCGTCCTGACAACACGGAAGCCATGTCATTATTAAGCGAACGGCATTCCGAGTTTTCCGGCATGCTAAAGGATGAAAACGAAAACGACTGCAACGTGTCGGATTTCATGGTCTGCGCCATAAACGAAGATGAAAGCACCGCCGACGGAGCGTCAATCATAATCCTCGACGATGAAGATCCGGACAATTCAGCTCCGGAGATAAGCGAAACTGTATCGGATATTACAGAGTCGGAAGCACAGGCGACCTCACCGCAAAACAACGGCAACGGCCTGCGACGCTGCTTCACCCTCAACGACAAATTCCGTTTCATCCGCGAACTCTTTGGCGGCAACGAGCGCGAATTCTCCGATACTTTGGCTATAATCTCAGGCATGCCTGACTACACCGAAGCCGAAGCATACCTGTGCAACGACCTGACATGGGATCGCGAAGATCCTTGTGTGGCCGAATTCCTTTCAATAATAGCCGCCAACATGCCGGCACAAACAAACGGAAAGCAATGAGCGGAAAACTTTACATAGTGCCTACCCCGGTAGGCAACCTGGACGACATGACACCCCGTGCCGTCAGCGTGCTGCGGAACGTAAGCCTTGTGCTGGCCGAGGACACACGCACCTCTGCCGTGCTTATGAAACATTTCGGAATCAGCACCCCTATGGCCAGCCACCATAAATTCAACGAACACCGTAATCTCGACCCGCTGCTGTGCCGTATGGAGGCCGGCGAAGATATGGCGCTGGTGTCCGATGCCGGAACCCCGGGCATATCCGATCCGGGATTCATGCTGTCACGCGAATGCCGGCGCCGGGGAATAGATGTCATCACCCTGCCTGGAGCCACTGCTTTCGTTCCGGCTCTCGTCGATTCCGGCCTTCCATGCGACCGATTCTTCTTCGAAGGGTTTCTGCCCCCGAAAAAAGGCCGAGCAAGCCGCATAGAAATGCTTGCCGCCCTATCATGCACTTTTATAATATACGAATCTCCTCTGCGGCTTGTAAAAACGCTCATGCAGCTTGCCGAGGCCTGCGGTGCCGACAGGCCGGCATCCGTTTCCCGCGAAATATCGAAACTCCACGAAAGCACAGTCCGGGGCACACTTTCTGAACTGTCCGTACATTTCGAAGCGAACCCGCCGCGAGGAGAAATTGTTATAATAGTCGGAGGCGTCGAACGCCCTACGCCGGAACAACGACGACACCGCAACAAGTATCGCGACGACGAAAACGACGAAAACGACTGATGAACTTTCACTATTTAGCAGATTCTTAAAATTACTACATTATGAAAAAATTGACTATTCTCACAATTGCAGCATCTCTGCTGGCAGGCACAGCCGCCACAACAACAATGACATCCTGCAATTCAAAGCAGAAAGAGCAACTCGAACAGGAACGCGCCATTGCGGAGGCTACTAAAGAAGAACTACAGACTGCCGTAGCCGAACGCGACCAGCTGCTCCAGCTTGTCAACGAAATATCGGGCGGCATGGCGGAAATCAAACGCATCGAGAACATCCTTACAGTCAAGAACGGACTTAATGAAGAAGGCAGCGATTCGCGCACCCAGCTGCAGGCCGATCTTGCCGCCGTACAGAAAACACTTCAGGACCGCCGCGAACGCCTTGAAGCCCTCGAATCACAGTTGGCAAAATCAAGTCTGTCCACTTCCGGCCTGCAACAGACCATAGCATCGCTGCGCCGCCAGATCGACGATCAGACAGCTGAAATCGGAACTTTGCGTCAGAACCTCGCCGAAGCCCGCCAGCGCATCGGCGACCTCGACACTCAACTCGACTCCCTGAATACCGCCGTTACCGAAGCTACGGCCGCAAAAGAACAAATCGAGCAACAAAGCACCGAACTGGAAAACCAGCTCAACACATGCTACTACGCAATCGGCAACAAAAGCGAGCTTCAGGAACACAAAATAATCGAAACAGGCTTCCTGCGCAAGACCAAATTGCTTGAAAGCGACTTCGATCCGAAGTTCTTCACCGCCGCAGACAAACGCACCCTGACGCGAATCGACCTGAACTCCGACAAAGCCGAACTTATGACAAAGCAGCCCGAGGATTCGTATGTGATCGAAGAAGTCGGAAAAAGCAAAGTGCTCCGCATTACCAATCCCGACAAGTTCTGGAACCTCAGCAATTATCTCGTAATCAAGATCGACTGATTATTCCGGAATAAAGTTATATAATCATGAAAAAGACGTCGGCTTCCGGCCCGGCGTCTTTTTCATATATACCATATCCCTGAGCACTATTCCTCCATCTATAACAGGATGATCGTAATTATCGGTAAAGAAATCAGGAATTCGGTGGGAGAACGAATATCCGCAAGACTTATAAAAATCAAGTGTAAGCGGTGACTCTCCCGTCCCGACCTGCACCGTACAGTCCGGATAAAGATTTTCGACATAGCGGAGCATGGCACGACCGTAACCCATACGCCTGTACTCAGGAGCTACAGCTATGTTCTTGACCTCTGCCATAAACTCCGCTTCGCGCGTGACAACGCAGACAACAGCCACATTGCCATCGACAATGCCGACAAACATATCGCCGCGATCAATATAGCGGTCAATCATATACTCCTGTTCGTCGCCCGACAAAAGCAAAGCAAGATAGCGCTTCTTATCGCATTTAATTTTTTCTATTATCATATTTCAGTAGATTTACGCGCCCTGCTGTTCATTCTGTGCATTACCTTCCTTCGCGCCGATCTGATGGCTGGCGACATGAAGCTGTCCTCCATCATCGAAAGCACCTCCTTAAACTCCGCCAACAGTTCGGGGCAAGAGCAGCATTGGGCATATGCCTGCTTAAGACACAAAGCTCTTATGGCATGCGGTTCGGTTGAATTTATCATGGAGAGGCAATAATCAAGATAATCGGCACGTATTCCTGTATCCGGAAAGCGTTCCAGCAATGTCAGCAGCAGACGTCGCTTGCCGGTGTGCAATGTCGACAGCAGGAGGTCGACAAGTCCGTCTTTTTTTTCGTAAAGCCAAACAATGTCAGCTGATGAAAAATACGAGAATACCCACAGCGCATTATAGCTTATGCGGTCATTACTATTAAAAACACATACATACAACGCTTCTTTGACAGAGTCGTTGCAGGTTCCGGAGGCCATTCCGCACAAACGTCGTATATCAGGAAGCCGGAGCCTTTCACCCAGTTCTTTACTAAAATCCATGACAACGCAAATATACGTATATTTAGCTTACGCCTTATCTCGGCAAACTCAAATATTTGCTTTTGCGTCCGGCTTTCCGTATATTTGTAAGACCAAACATTCAACACAATCAAGCAAAAAATGAACAAAATCGTTTTCCGTTCACGCGTCGACTGGTGGGTATGGACAATACCTTTATTCGCTGTCGCAGTATCGCTTATCGCGTGCATAGGCAGCTCGTTGTGGTTTAAATTGATTTATGGCGTTGGATATGGTATATTGATGTTCGGTTTGCTTATCACGGGAATATACGGATGCTGGTACACTGTAGAAGGCGACAGCTTGCTCGTCTATAATTTCTTCCGCCCTACCCGTCTGCCTATATCGAAAATCAAAGAAATAAAATACTGTAGAGGATTTATAGCCGGACCCGCAGCATCAACCCGCCGGCTGTCGATAAAATTCACCGACCGCAGCGTACTCAAAAGCTCTATGCCTATAGAAATATCGCCGCGCGACCGCGATGCTTTTGTCAAAAAACTTTTACAGATCAATCCTGACATATCTGTCATCGGAATGCAATGAATATCGAAGATTTCCGCGACTATTGCCTGTCGCTCGACAACGACGTCATTGAAAAGACCCCATTCGGAAAATTCGTCGCCAGATATGACTCCATCCTTGTATTCTACACTGTCGGCCACATGTTTTGCGTCGTCGACATCGACAATTTCAACAGCGTCAATGTCAAGGCTGCGCCTGACGAGATCGACCGTATCAAATTGGCGTATTCATCTGTAAGCAAACCGCTGAACCTTAGTGAACGGCACTGGATTCAACTGGATTTCAACGGCGACATACCCGACAGTGAAATCTACAGACTTGTAAAAAATTCATTCGATACCGTCAGAAAACAACACGCCCCGAAAATAAAGAAATAGTACGTCAGGCCTCCGGCGCCAATGCCAGATGCAATATGGGGAACGGTCGGCCTGCATCATCATATTCATCTCTCGACGCAACAACAAATCCATGTTTCTTATAGAATCTCAAAGCACGGGGATTCTGTTCGTTGACGTCGACAAGGGAAAAACCGCGCTTTTTTGCAAATTCAATAAGCCGGCTTCCTATGCCACAACCATGAAATGACGGATCGACAAACAGCATCTCTATCTTATCATCGGAAAAACCTATGAATCCGACAAACCCGTTTTCGGAGTCCGCACCAAAAAGCTCCACCGACGGGAAATACAAAGCCGGCAGCTTCTCCTTGATACTATTGATGTCGTCTTCCGACAAAAAATCATGGGTAGCGCGCACCGCTCTCTCCCAGATTTCAACCATGCGCACATAATCCTCCTCACTGCAGACCTTTATTTCCATACAGTATTTTTTTTACGACAAAGGAGCCATGTACAGGACACGGCTCCTTTTATCAGAATTCTTCAATTGCAATAAATCAGGCTATTATATTGGCCTTGATTGTGTCGACAATATAGCGGACGTCGTCGTCGGTGACATAAGGGCCGGCAGGCAGGCACATGCCAACCTTGAAAAGCGACTCGCTGACACCGTTGACATAGGCCGGTGCATCTTTATAGACAGGTTGCTTGTGCATAGGCTTCCATACAGGACGTGCCTCGATATTGGCGGCGTCAAGAGCCACGCGCATAGCCTCGACATTGGCATTGGGCTGGCAATCGGTTGTCGCAGACTTTGCAGCATGCGTAACACCCGCCGCGCCGCCGACAGCTCCGGTAATGATTGTCTTGTAGGCATCTTCCTGGCCTTTGACTTTCAAATCAGGGTCGAGTGTGACAGCGCAGAGCCAGAAATTAGCATCGTAACGCGGCGAAGGATTATCGTGCAAAGTGACACCTTCGACATCTTTCAGCAATTCCTTATAGAGAGCCTGAACATGCTTATGATGCGCGATATGTTCGTCGACAATCGTCATCTGGCCGCGGCCTATGCCGGCGCAGATGTTGCTCATGCGATAGTTGTAGCCTATATGTTCGTGCTGATAATAAGGATAGGACTCTCGTGCCTGCGTGGCATAGAAAAGTATTTCCTTTTTTGATTCCTCGTCATCGCATACAAGGGCACCGCCGCCTGAAGTGGTGATCATCTTGTTGCCGTTGAAACTCAGCACCCCATAGCGGCCGAACGAACCGAGCATACGGCCGTCATAGCGCGAGCCGAAACCTTCGGCAGCATCCTCGACCACCGGAATCCCATAGCGGTCCGCCACATCCATAATACGGTCGATCTGATAGGGCATACCGTAAAGAGCTACGGGAACAATGGCTTTAGGCTTGCGACCGGTTTTGGCAATACGGTCTTTGATAGCCTCTTCAAGCAGTTCGGGATCCATATTCCAGCTGTCACGCTCCGAATCCACAAAAACAGGCGTAGCGCCAAGATATGTGATAGGATGGCTCGACGCGCAGAATGTGAACGACTGAACAATAACCTCGTCGCCGGAACCTACTCCACATGCGAGCAACGCGAGATGCACGGCTGCTGTGCCCGCGCTAAGGCAGCATACCGATTTCTGAAGAGATCCGGCTCCTTCGCGACGGTTTACAAACTTTTCGAGGTCTTCCTCAAAACCATTGACATTCGGCCCCATCGGAACAACCCAGTTCTGGTCGAAAGCTTCCTTTATAAAATCCTGTTCCTTACCCGACATGTGTGCCAGACAAAGATAAATCCGTTCATGTGACATTTTTCAACAGGCAAATTTAAAATATTAATTATCATCAGCTTGGGCTATAGCCCGTGCATATCGCAATGTATTGCGATTTTCATGGCTGCAAAGTTACTTCATATAATCCAGACCGCCAAGAGTTTCACCCTGCATTCTCAAGTATAATTTAGTTGAAATTTATTGTTTTTTAATGTTGCGATTGCAGTGTACTGCTATTTGAGGCTTTTCAGGATAAGGGCGTTGGCTTTGTCGACAATGGAAGTATCGAGGCTGGCGAGATAAATCCGTGTTGTGCTTTCATTGTCATGCCCCATACCTTCACTGATTACAGACAATGGAATCCCTTTGGCCTTGGCGACCGAGGCCCAGCTGTGGCGCGCCACATAAAGAGTCAGAGGAATGTTGATGCCTACCATTCCGGCAATATTTTTGAGATTGTGGTTGATGTTGTAGCCTACATTACGATAGGTACATCGCTCATTGGTACCTGAAGTGCGTATTATTGGTAGACGGTAATCGCTCTCATTCTCCGGATATTTGTCGAGAATCATCTGCATCTCCTTTGTCCACTTGATGACAAGCTGTTGGCCGGTCTTGCGCCGGCGGTAGACTACATAACCGTTTTTGAGATCGGTTTTCTTCAGAAAAGCCATGTCGATAAAGCTCATCCCCCTGAGGTAAAAGCTCATAAGAAACATATCGCGGGCGTAGTCCTGCGCCGGTGTGAGCGACAGGTCCAGCGCTTTTATTTTCTTTATGGCAAGCAGAGGCAAAGCCCGCTTTACGGTCTTGTCAACGCCGGTATAGACATGCCTGAAAGGATTGCGGTCTTCGATAATCTTTTCTTCCACCGCGCGGTTATATACCGCCCGCAGGATTCTGGTGTAGAAAGATATGGTATTTGAAGCCACGCCGCGCCTGCGGTGCCATGCCTCGTATGCTTCCATTATTTCAGAATCCAGACAGTCGAGCATTATATCATCGTCTTGCACCTTTTCGGTTTTATAATATCGGCTCGACAGAAAGTTCCTGAAACTGTTTAGCGTTGATCTGTAGGTTTCGGAAGTTCTGTCCTTACCGTTCTGTTTGAGCTTGGCGATTATAGATTCCATGAAATTGAAAAGAGAATATTCATGTGCATAACGGTTGAATTCATCAATAATATCATCGGCTGTGTATGGCAAGCCGTTTGTATCCAGTTTGCGTTCGATCTTGGTCAAACGCTCCATATCCCGGCGTATGCGCTCACGGATTGAATATATAAACGGTTTACGCTCGCTTTTATGGATGCTTGTAACCGTAGAACGGTCATCATCCCATTCGCATGGATAAACTTTGTAGTCTGAAAGAAGTTGCCGCACTTTCCTTTCGTGGATGATCTGATAGTAGATTGTTCCCCGGTGGTCAGCAACAGTCGAGGGGCGGAACTTTACTTTTATCGAAGCCATTTTTCAGTTTGAGTTTTTTTGCATTAAGATACAGATATCACGAAAACGATTAATTCGTGTCATTTCATTGAGTATTTGCACTACTAATTACGTAATATAAAAAGATTAACGCCTCCGGCTATAGTGTCATGAAAAGATATATTGCTTCGCTTTTGATCCTGCTGTCAGGAATATTTCACGCCGGAGCCGCTGATTTTCAGTGGTCTGCTCCGGTCGACGGTATAATTTCGACTGAAAATGGAGCCGCTCCGAAAGGCTTCCTGTGGATTTCACCCGATACAGGCAAAGTAAAAGCACTCATGTTCGCGTTCCAAAACATGAGCGAGGAAACACTATTCAAAATGGAAAGTTTCCGCAAGCGTATGGCTTCGTCCGGAGTCGCATTGCTGTGGATAGCCCCGGGCTACGGTCTGGAATGGGACATCAGTCAGGGCATACAGGATCCTTTCGACAATCTGATTGCAGCCTTGGCCGAAAAAAGCGGTCATGATGAACTATCCGACGTGCCGCTGATTCCATTCGGCCACTCGGCACAAGCCACTATGCCCTGGAATTTCGCTGCATGGAACCCGAACCGCACTCTATGTGTCATATCATATCACGGCGATGCACCGAGAACCAATCTGTGCGGCTACGGACGATCTAATGTGGAATGGGGGCGCACTCGTAATATCGACGGCATACCCGGCCTTATGGTCGTAGGCGAATACGAATGGTGGGAAGCCCGCATAACACCGGCACTTGCGTTCCGGATGATGTATCCCCAAAGCTGCATATCTTTTCTCGGCGATGCGGGACGCGGGCATTTCGACCTCTCGGAGCGTACAGCTTCGTATCTTGCCCGTTTCATAGAAAAATCAATTGAAAAACGTATTGTCGACGGAAAACTTCTCAAGATAAATCCGGCGGATGGCTAGCTCGCCGCCCGCTGGCACCCCGGTGAAACGCTGCGTCCCGCGCCGGCTCCACAAGAGCGATATTCAGCATGTAGACACGAAGCATTCTGGTATTTCGACGAAGAAATGGCAACGGCAGCCGAGGCCGGATATGCCGAAACCGAGGGCAAACGCCCGGCATGGATCGGCTTTGTCAATGCCGACGGCACCCTAATGAAATACAATCCACAATCCCACTGCAAGACAGTTGCCGAAATAGCACCTGACGCCGACGATACATTCCGTATCGACGCGGTATTTACCGACAGCACCCGCACAGAGCTGTCTTCTATGCGCGACAAGTCACTAATAGATGTGAAATATGTCAGCGGTCCCGCCGTACCGCTCGGGAACAATTGTTTCCGTGTCGACCGCAGGCATCCGACATGGAAAAATCCGCGTCGCAGAGGAAGGATAACACTATGCGCTGAAGCTCCATCCGACACGGCTTTCAAGGAAACGGTACAGGAAATAGAAATAATAATTCAAAAACCCGTTCTTTCAGGGATGTGTACCCATCCGTAGTACAGATATACCACTACAAGTCCCCGGCTGACAGGGAGGGCGAGCAATCCAAGAACATAGCCTCCAACCATAAGGTTGTTTATTAGATTTCATCGCCACATTACGCCATTATTCGTCACGCTTATCATCACGATGGCAACAGGCAGAAGAGTAATCTGCACCAACACCATCCACAGGACTATTTTATATCGGAGGGAATATGTCATAGTTCGCTCTAATGGTCTATCGTCTGGAATCGAGATAGGCACTGCACATTTTCATCAGTGGCTCAAATTCTGTCCAGTCTTTTATCTCCGGATGTGATTTCTTGTATTGGTCTACGAAATCTCCATAACCGGGAAGCTGTTTGCATCGTCCGTGAATGATGTGAGAAAAGTCCCAGGCAATTCCGTCTGCTATATCAGGGCCAAATGAAATACAGTTTTTTATTCTTTCAGTCCATTTCATTCCCTGAGGACCGACTAATTCCTGGCCACCGATACATGCTGTCCACAAGGTTACCGTATTGCACTGACGCACTTTTTTCATCAGCAATGTCCTACTATGAAAGTACAGCACCGGATACCAATATTCAATAACGGTATCGTTCGGAATTTCATATTTTAACTCCCGAATGTCTGTTGCCTTATATTTTATGGCTTTTTTACCATTAGGTTCGAGCGAAACCTTGATTTGCTGTCGTTCATGTTTAAACAGATTTTCACAATACCCATTGATAACGCTGCCGTCGTTCATTGTCACGGACACTTTCCCAAGTGGATCTTTTGCTAGCGAAACACAAAAGACCGAACATACGATTAAAATGAAAAATAATATTCTCTTCATACTTATTCAATTCAAAGTAAACTAAAATGAGTTGCAGAAACGAAAATATCCATTCTGAATCAACAAAGTTACAATGAATAATCGACATCAGGTGTGACAAATGTCACAAACTGGCATGAAAATCAGCCTTGAACGATGATTGTTTCACCATTATTAACATTTCACACATATTGCCTACGGCTATAAGCCGCGTTCGCTGCTATATTCGATATTGGGGTTTAAGGCCTGAAGTGTATCCACGAATGATTTCTCATCTTCAGGCGACACATAGATATAGTTGGTTCTGTCATAGATAATGCGCAGCTTGATGTAAGTTGCTGAGTAATTCCGGCCTCTTTCAACCCAGTATTTTCCACGTTGAATTTTCTTAATACTGTCAATGCCAATGACTAATGATTTCAAAGGAGCCGATATACTTAATACATTGTCATCTATAGTATAAGTCATTTTTCTCCATAAATATCGGAACAATAACACAACTATCAAGAACGGGGGTGATACCCAAAGTATAGCAAGCAGACCTATTAGGATAGTGGGAGCCATGAATACAACGGCGACAAATATGCACCACATTATTATCGGCCATTTGTACATTCTATTATCCACTTTGCATCGAAATACTGCATGATACCTGGGGATATATGGAGGATGAATGGTTGATTTATTATCCATTGTGCTGTTTTGATATTAGAGGCTTTCGTTCATTCTATCGCATGGTATTATCGTAGATGCCGATAACTCCGACAACAATTCATCGCAACTGCGATTGACAACCTATCCTTTTTGAAGAATGCAGCCATTGCCTATACTGTTTTTACGCGTTTCATACCAATCTGATAGGCAGCCAAAGTAAACGGAAGTATCGTTTTTTTTATAACGTATCTTGGCAGTCTTATAGCATTACCTAATTCTTGAAGATTTCTGAAAGTATTTCCATACATTTCATGCCTTACTTTACCGTTCTTAATCAACCAAATGCCGTCGATTATTTCTCCATATCTGTTGTAAGTCCTTACATAATACTTTGCTTCATAATCGTCAATATCTTTGTAGAATACGAGAAACGGAATGTATGGCATATAATATTTCAACTTGTTGCCTTCAATAACTTTCCGGCTATAAAGTTTGAATGATAATACAGCAAGCCATCCAAACATAACGGACAAAAACAGTAATACCATCGACAGCCATATAGATGTATACGCAAAACCGTCCCCGTTCAACGAGCCAATGAACAAATAAAGCAGTCCAATACACATCACCAGCATAAGCATAAGCAATGGCACTATCGTTGCCATATACGCTCCCGTTCTGTATTTTGAAACTATTGCCACCGTTATTTCTTTTTGTGTTTGAACTTGACGGTTTTCTTTACGTTGCGTTTGGGATATTTTACCTTGATTGTTATCGGGTCGTCGTAACCCTCTGCCTCAATGCGGAGTGTCGCTTCTTTAAGAGGCTTTCCGTCCTCATCTTTCAAGCCCCAGTCATAATCCCAATAAATGCGGCATGGGTGTTTATCGTCAATGTATTGTGGGGATATAGAACCGGAATCCTCCTCACCGTCCTCATCAATCCACACTCGCCTGATATAAAAATCTTCAGGGTTAATGTGTCTGCCCTTTTCATCAACTATATTCAGATCGAGATAATGTTTTTTATCTTTGATTGCATCCAGTACCACAACATATTCACCCAATAATTCCGGTGATGGAGCAAGTGTGATTTCCACGTTTCTTATATCCTCGGTTACGACAATCGCCTGCGACTTATAACCGACATATCCCACCTCTAATGTGTCGCCGATGCAGACCGGTAATCCGAAATGACCGTCTAAATCAGAACTGGTACCTAACGCAGTGCGTCTATTTAATATAGTCGCTCCGATTATCGGCTCTTTTGAAATAGTACCGTCGGACAATGTATCCCCGCTCAGTACAATACCTCTGAAAGTTATTGTATCAGCCATAACAGGGATGCTCCCTTTCAAACGATTCTGCGGTTCTTGCACGGTCTGCGCATCGGAGATCATCGGCATGAACATGGCAAGGGATGCCGCCGAGATTCCGGCGAGGGCTACGGCTTTCCCGGCAAGTGAACGGGCGCGGAGCTGCCGCTCCAGGTAGCGCACCTCGGCCTCGCATTTGGGGCATGTGCCGAGGCAGTCGCCCTTGTAGCGACATTCCGATGTGGCGAACTCGATGTCGTTGGCCTCAGCTATCTGCCGGCGTATCTCTTTCAGTATCTTACAAGTCTGTTTTCCTCGTGCCATAGTCAATCACAATAATCTACATAGTCGGATAATTTGAAACTTATCGGTAAAATATAATACGATTCGACCTGTTTACCATTCTTTTGCGCAGGGATAAAATCAGGTAATAATTTTACAACCCGTTGCACTTCATTTTTTGCACCCTCAGAAATATCTTCCGGTAATGTACATCGTATTATTTCTACATTGCCGACTTTACCGTTCCTGTCAACATCCAATTTTGCAACAACTTTCCCAGAAATACACGCTTCATCCCATTCTTTGGGATATTTCAAATTTGACGATAAGAATTTCATTAAAGCACTTATGCCACCGGGATATTCAGGGTTTTCATCAACAAAAGGATCTGATTCTTCATCAACTTCTCCGACGACAAGCTCATCGTATTCTGTTTCACCTGTCTTTATTATATCTATATCTCCTTCGATTAGCACTTCGCCATCCTCCACAAAGTCATCCATAGCCTCGACTTGCTCAACGGGTGCCATGGCTTCGCCTTGCAAAGTTTCGTTAGATTGATTCGATGATGATGTGCCGTTGCAACCCGACATGAGAATCATGCCCGCTGAGATTCCGGCGATGGATACGGCTTTCCCGGCAAGTGAACGGGCACGGAGCTGCTGCTCCAGGTAGCGAACCTCGGCTTCGCATTTAGGGCATGTGCCAAGGCAGTCGCCCTTGTAGCGACATTCCGATGTGGCGAACTCGATGTCGTTGGCCTCAGCTATCTGCCGGCGTATCTCTTTCAGTATCTTACAAGTCTGCTTTCCTCGTGCCATAGTCAATGCTTGCGTATTTGATAGGTGAATAAATCGAATCGGGTGAAACCAAGTGCTTCAAGAGCCGAGCGACTTGCCTCACGGTCGGCGTCGGTATTATAGTTCGGTATCAGCGGTATGCGGATAATGCAGTCGCTTTGGCGTCGGGATTCAGCAATCAGACGGAGATTGTCAAGAACAAGGTCATTGCTCTGCCCCGTGTAGCTACGGTAAATGTCGGGATTCATATCCTTGATATCAATAATCAGGGTATTGACAACTCGGAGCAATGCTTCGATGTTGGTCGTAGGAACATTAAGCGATGTTTCAAGATTAATCTGCCACCCCTGGCCGCAAAGTTCACGAAACTTACGGATGAAATCGGGGTGCATGCCGGGTTCACCACCTCCGAAAGTCACGCCACCGTTTGTGGCAAGGAAATACAGCTCGTCAATGCGTGTTTCGTCGTACAATTCCGCCGGAGAACACTCGCGAAAACGGCTGCTGTCGCCAAGCGATTGCGGATTAAGACAATATCGACAGCGAAGTGGGCATCCGTGAAAAGCCACAAGCGTCGTAACCCCATCGCCGTCGGTCGCCAGACGGTGACGCGCTACACCGATAATCTTAACACGTTGCTGTTCCAAAAGTCTATTGTCTGCCATACGCAAAGCTACAATAAATTTTTGAAACTCAATGATAATCGGAGAAGAAAAAGTACTTTTGTGTAATGATTCAGGAAGATTTCAAATTTTACAAGCCTTGCAAGTTACTCCGGCCTTATGTCAGGTATTATTGGGTATTCAAGAGCGACCAACTTCTGAATACCTTAACCTTTCCTATTGGTTGCCCACAAATCATCTTTCACAAGCAAACACCGTTGTATATTCCCGAACTGAATACCACACAAAACAGGTTTACTATCAGCGGTCAAGTTAATTTTTCATCCCATTTGTATGCTGACGGCAATACAGAAATGATAGTGG
>ERZ778503.504-NODE-504-length-32296-cov-6.151763_pt1 | contig 32296 bp, 27 predicted proteins | sample MGYA00510047_ERZ778503 | MGnify/ENA primary metagenome ERZ778503 (study PRJEB29527, sample SAMN07138965) | mouse gut metagenome | material: feces | host: mouse | place: China:Nanjing | collected 2016-01-25 ... | reverse complement strand
CTATAAAATAGTTTTTATCAAGGGCGATATCATTTATCTTAGTCAGAAAAACTTTTACTTTTATAAGGGAAAGGGATGAGAAAAATATAATTTTGTCTCGGTAAAGATACAATCTTCGACTTAGATAAGCCTCTGATAGAATTGTAGGTATGCGAAGTGGTTTTATATTCGCAGAGTCGCACACCACAGCAAGAATGTGAATGGTATTTTTGAATATCGTGCGATATGCACAATCGGAAAGGAAAGAGATTTTATGATTACAATATATGGAAAATACACAAATGCAATTGTTTACACAACAGAAAACGAACAGTATGCGATGGATGATTATGCGCGCAAGCAATTACAAATGATTTGCGACCATCCATGTGCGATCGGTAGCAAGATACGTGTTATGCCGGATGTGCACCCCGGCAAGGTAGGAACAATTGGGTTGACAATGACTGTGGGAGATTTGTTGATGCCAAATTTAGTTGGTGTGGATATTGGTTGCGGCATGACAATTGCCAAGCTCAAGGCAAAGCGTCTTGAATGCCAAAAATTAGATACGATTATTCGCGATAATGTGCCTGTCGGTGGTGCAGTTAGAAAGACCTGTCATAAACTGAGTGATAAGATTGCACTGCGCAGATTGCGTTGTTTTAAAGCGATAGAGGAATCAAAAGCAGAGCACAGTATAGGAACACTTGGCGGTGGCAATCATTTTATTGAGGTCGACAAAGAGGAAGATGAAACGCTTTATCTTGTAATTCATTCTGGAAGTCGTCATCTTGGCATGGAAGTGACAGAATACTATTTAAAAGAAGGTCAGAAGGCATCTCAGATGAAAAAACAAGGGCATGCTCCCTATGACTTAACCTGTCTGGAGGGAGAATTATTACAAGATTACTTGTATGACTTAGATATTGTGCAAGAATTTGCAAGAATCAATCGAGAGGCAATGATTGACGAAATTGTGCGTGGAATGAAATGGAAGGTGCTAGATAGTTATACCTGTATTCACAATTATATTGATTTTTCAGAAGATGTGCCGCTTCTTAGAAAGGGTGCGATTAGCGCGAGAGTGGGAGAGAAGGTGATTATTCCTATGAATATGCGCGACGGAATTATTCTGGGTACAGGACTTGGCAATGAGGACTGGAATTGTTCTGCGCCACATGGTTCAGGGCGTGTTTATCGACGTTCGGAAGTGAAGGAACATCATACAGTATCTGAATTTAAAAAGGCGATGACAGGTATTTATTCTATCTGCATTAATAAAGACACACTAGATGAATCACCGTTTGCGTATCGTAAGATAGAGGATATGTTAAGTGTAATCCAAGAGACTGTAGCAATTGAAAAAGTCATTAAACCTGTTTATAACTTTAAGGCAGGGGCATCGAAGTAAGAATATTGTAACAGTTCAGTCATGTCCATTTATAAGTAGTCCGTTTATCCATTTTGACGGTTTATTTAGGCTATTTCCAGCAACTTATTTTGCGCGTTTGCCTTAAAATGCCTTAGGTAAATAAGCGTTCAACAATGGTGTATAAATTTAATTTTGCATGGCTGAACCGTTACGGATTGCATTCCGATGTGAAAGAACTCCTGTCTCTATAGGCAGTGAGCAACTTATTTGCATCAGTGGTGGGATTTAATCTCCATCTGAGATATCTTTGGTGGATTGTAGAAGAGTGTATTATGCTGCGCATTCTTGAATATTTGTTAATAGACAATCGTGTTCAAATAGAGTAAGATAGTATTACGATAGTTTTTCAAAATTTTCTCATAATATCAAGAACAAAAAGACTTCGATAGCTAGTAACGAATGGGAGGTGCTAAATTTGATTATTACAATTAGTCGAGAGACAGGAAGCGGTGGACATACAGTAGGCAGACTATTGGCAGAGCGGTTGGATTATGATTTTTATGATAAAGAAATTGTGGCTTCAGTTGCAAGCAAAATGGGAATTGACAAGAAACTTATTTTGGAAAATGGGGAAAACATGTCTGATCAGGATTATATTGATATGAAAAGTGGTTTTGTACCACATTACAAGAAGGCAGAAGTTCCTTATGAAGAAATTAAAGAGGCGCAGGATAAGGTAATCAAAAGTATTGCGGATAAGGGAAATTGTGTGATTGTAGGGCGCGGCGCAGATTATATTCTCAGGGGGCGCGATGATATTTTTCATGTGTTTATTCACGCGGATATGGAGCATCGTGTAAAGCGTGTCCAGCGTCATGAGGGTGTGACTGGCCAGGAAGAACGCATCCAAAAAGAACTTGTGCAAAAAGACCGTTCTAGAGCTACTTATTATAGATACTTTACACAGAAAGAGTGGGGAAAAGTCGAGAACTATACACTCTCACTTGATTCTGGTATTTTTACCAAGACACAGTGTACAGAATTAATTATTCAAGCAGTAAAAATGAAGCATTTATAAGATATCTAGGAAAGGACTCTCGTCTCTGTAGGTAATGAGCAATTTACTTGTATTATTGTCGGGATTTAATCCCCCTCTGATATGTCTCTGGCGGATTGTAGAAGAATATATCATGCCATGCTTCGTAGTAAAAATGCCAATGGTGTTCTTGAATAGATAAAAGATAGATAGAAGAAAAATGGAAAAAGATGTATATCATAATATTATATTAAAGGAAGACATTGAAAAGCTGCTCGCGCTTAATAATGATGAAAAAGAAGAATTTCTTTTGGTGCTGATATACAATTATCTACCGTGGAAATCTTTAGGGGAAATGAATGAGGTACAAAAAACAATATACCTTGCTTCAAAATTGGAGGATATTTGTCAGATTGATGCACTTCCTTCCTTGTCTAAAGAAAAAGAATTTTTTCTTGTCCTACCTGAAATAAAAGCAGCATATGAAAATTTAGGTGCATTCAAATCAGCTGCACTTTTGGACGAATTTATAGCACTAATACCTCCTGGGATAGTGCCCGAGTGGGATTGGTTTTTTGACGATGAAAGAGTAGATATTATTGAGAGAATAGACGGTGAATTATGTGATTATCCTGATGGGCGTATGGGTGATTTTTATGTTGCCTATCTCTCTAAGCCACAGAATGCAAAACATCTTTTGACAGGGCTGTGCAATTCTGTACCACAAAGGTAAAGTTTTGCAGAAACTTATTTATAGGGCGGACGCCCAACATGAAATAAGTTGTCGGAAGTTGCCTAAATAAATTGTCAGATTGTACAAAACGACAATTTATGAATGGGCATGGCTGAACTGTTACATTTTGTAAGGAAATTAATAGATAAGAACTTGCAATATAAAAACGATTGCGATACAATAACACATGAGTATTTTGTATCGAAAATATTAGAAAAATAAGCGCCTTTTGCGATAGAAAGGTGTTGAAAAGGAGTAGAAAATATGATTAAAGAGTATTCTCCAAAGGATATTGAGAGAAAATGGCAGGATATTTGGGACAAGGAGGAAGCCTTTCGTGTTGGTGTGGATAAGTCAAAGCCCAAATATTATGCATTGGTAGAATTTCCATATCCATCGGGACAGGGACTTCATGTAGGGCACCCAAGACCTTACACTGCGATGGATATCGTGTCAAGAAAACGTAGAATGCAAGGATACAACGTTCTGTTTCCTATGGGGTGGGACGCATTTGGACTGCCGACAGAAAACTATGCAATCAAAAACAAGATTCATCCTAAGATTGTGACCAAGAACAATGTAGAGCATTTTAAGAATCAGTTGAAGGCACTTGGCTATTCGTTTGACTGGTCCAAGGAAGTGAACACCACAGACGAGAACTATTATAAATGGACACAATGGATTTTCTTACAATTGTTTAAAAAAGGACTGGCTTATAAAAGTGAGATGCCAATTAATTTTTGTACTTCCTGCAAGGTTGGCCTTGCAAATGAGGAGGTTGTAAACGGTGTTTGTGAGCGTTGTGGAGCTGAAGTTATCCGAAAAATGCAATCACAGTGGATGCTTAAAATCACAGATTATGCAGATAAATTAATCGATGGACTTGACCATGTGGATTATATCGAAAAAGTTAAGGTATCACAAAAAAATTGGATAGGACGTTCGGAAGGCGCTGAAGTAAAGTTTAAGATTAAGGACAAGGATGAGACTCTTTTAATTTATACAACTAGACCAGATACTCTTTTTGGTGCAACCTATATGGTAATTTCACCAGAGCATCCTTTGATTGAAAAGTATAAGACTGAGATTGGAAATTATGCAGAGATTGCTGCTTACCGTGAACAAGCTTCCAAAAAGTCAGATTTTGAGCGTACAGAGTTAGCCAAAGACAAAACAGGAGTGTGTATCAATGGCATCTGTGCGATAAATCCTGTCAATAATAAGGAAATTCCAGTATGGGTATCAGACTATGTACTAATGTCATATGGTACTGGTGCGATTATGGCGGTTCCAGCACATGATACAAGAGACTGGGATTTTGCAAAGAAATTTGGACTTCCGATTATAGAGGTTGTTGCAGGAGGCGATGTTCAGAACGAGGCGTTTACAGATGTAGCGACAGGTACACTTTGCAATTCTGATTTCTTGAATGGAATGGAAGTAAAAGATGCGAAGGAAGCAATTACAAAATGGCTTGAGGAAAAAGGAATTGGTCATAAAAAAATTAACTTCAAACTTCGTGACTGGGTGTTTTCCCGCCAGCGTTATTGGGGGGAACCAATTCCTATTGTAAAATGTCCTTGTTGTGGTTTTGTTCCACTTGATGAGAGTGAGCTGCCTTTGAGATTACCGGAAGTGGAGAGTTATATGCCTACAGATACAGGTGAATCACCGCTTGCAGCAATGCGTGATTGGGTTGAGACTACCTGTCCAAAGTGCGGTGATAAGGCGGAGCGCGAGACTGATACCATGCCACAGTGGGCGGGGTCTTCCTGGTACTTTTTAAGATATATCGACCCTGACAATGACAAAGAGTTTGCATCAAAAGAGGCGCTTGAATATTGGATGCCAGTTGACTGGTATAATGGCGGTATGGAACACACAACGCTCCATCTGCTCTATTCCAGATTTTGGCATAAATTCCTTTATGACCAGAACTTAGTGCCTTGTGATGAGCCTTATAAAAAGCGGACCTCACATGGTATGATTCTTGGCGAGAACGGCGAGAAGATGTCCAAGTCAAGAGGAAATGTGGTCAATCCAGATGACATAGTGAATGCGTTTGGCGCAGATACACTGAGGGCTTATGAAATGTTTATCGGTGCTTTTGAGTTGAGTGCAGCATGGAGCATGGAGGGTGTTAAGGGGTGTCGTCGTTTCCTTGAGCGTGTTTGGAAACTTCAGGATATGCTTATTGATGGAGAAAACTATCGCCCAGAGATGGAAACTAAAATTCATCAAACCATCAAAAAAGTTTCCAATGACTTTGAGAGTTTAAAATTTAACACAGCGATAGCAGCAATGATGGCGCTAGTAAATGAATTTTATAAAGCGAATAGTGTTACTAAAGGGGAGTATGCAACGTTAATTTTACTGTTGAATCCAGTAGCGCCGCATATGACAGAGGAACTCTGGGAGATGTATTTTGGCAATGGCAGAGTGTATCAGCAGAAATGGCCAGCGTATGACGAAGCAAAGACAGTGGAATCTACAGTGGAGATAGCAGTGCAGATTAATGGCAAAGTGAAGGCAACATTAAAAGTTGGACTTGATGAGGACGAGGCTTCTGTAAAAGAAAAAGCACATGCAATTCCTGTGATTGAGGACCTCACAGTAGGAAAGAATATTGTGAAGGAAATCTATGTAAAAGGCAGAATTTTGAATATTGTAGCAAAATAAATAACTTTAGAAATAGTGAGGAACAGCGCAGAAATAGCTATTTTTAACAATTTCTATGGGAAAACACGGAGCGAAACTGATGAATGAAGTCTTAACGCCGATGAATCATAGAGAAATTGAATATAATGCAAAAAAACTGTCGGGGTGTGATATCCCCGACAGTTTCGCATACACAATAGGTTCTATAGATAGAGTAAAATGCAAAGATAAGAATAACAATATAGCCTTTAATCTGCAAGGGACACAATTTTTGTTGGAAAATGGAACAGCTCTGTTAAAGTGGCTTGATGAGACTGGGAAACGTGTATTTGACAAAGATTTGGTGATGGATTATGGGACAGATTGTTTAAGGTTGTATTTGATGTTCGAGCAGACGCCAAAAGAGAATGATGCTCCTTTTTATGACAGTTGGAAAGAGGGGGCATTGGAGGGCATTTATAAATTTCTTGGCAGATATAGAAGAATGATACTTGTCGCTGATGTGTGGAACAAAAAAGGCAATTATAACAAAGAAATGCTTTCTACAGAAAGTATTTGCAGGCTGAAAGAGGCATTGGAGAACACTACAGTCAAAATAAAAAAGAGTATCAGTCGTGGCAATACAATGTCTAATCGACATAACATTGTGTCGTCATTAATGCAACTCTTAAATATATTTCAAAAAGAATTGAAAATTGGAGAGATTGTGACCAAACTTCATACTCACGCAGTAGAGATGGCTGTTCCACATAGCAGTATAGAAAATAAATTTGAGATTGAACAGAGAGAAGATCAAATACAAAATTCCGAAGTGACAAAACTTTGCCAAGAGTTTATTGCGCTGATGGCGCCATATGCACCAAGTTTGTCTGTTACATTATGTGCACGCCAATGCGGAGGAAATATGGCATTATGCAGGTTGCACAATCACTCATAATAATGGAACAGTCCAACTTTGTTTTTCTATTATAAGCATCAGTCATATATCAATAATTTAATGTGGATAAACTGCCTGTGCTATTTTATGAGTTTTGTAGTAAATGTAGAATTGGGGCAGAGTGTGTTACTTTTTACACGAACTCCCATCTGCTCGCTTTGGCGGGCGTACAAATCAGGATGTGTGAAATTTTAATTTCACACTACCCACTAAATGCATAGTGTTGGAGTCAGAACTAGAACGTATATTTTGTAGTATTTTGTGTGCATCAATTGTAACCACAAAGTAACATAGTAGCGATATATTTTCTGTATTGCCATTTTTGGTTGGAACTGATAAGATAATAATCAGGAACTATGAAAAAATGGGGTGAAAAAATGGCATTCTCAAAGGGAAAGCGGATAGAAGATGAAACAAGCAAACGCATTGTAAACCTTGCGATAAATATTGGTTGTCATGAAGGTGTGGAGGCATTGACTGTCACGAGATTGTGCAAAGAACTCAACTGTGATAGAAGGGTGATATACAATAGATTTCGAGATATTGATGAGATTAATCTGGTAGTTGCACAGCGATGCAACGAGGAGATATTAGAGAAAGCGAAGACTGTTATGACATCGCAGGTATCTTTATATGAGAATGTTATAGCATTAATTCGGACCGCATTTACTTATATTTATGAGAAACGTGTTCATTTTCAGTATTATACGACACTTTATACGATTACAAACGAGAAGGTACAGAATGAGATAGTCCATTATTTGACTTACTTGATTGAACAGGGAAAAACATCTGGTGATACACGTGCAGAGATTAATAGCAGTAGCATAGCGCAGAATATTTGGATTCTTATGACAGGGATTGGCAGTATGCTTGCGACCAATGGTAATTATAAATATCAAGAGGGACTAAATACGTTATTGTGTGGTATTGAGGCATTGATGTCTTATATAAGATAGAGATAGGTAACTGCTAATCAATAGAAATGGGGCAAAGGAGGAATCGTTATGGTGACTGTAAAGCTTGGAAATACAGGGATAATAGCAAACAAGAATGGTTTTGGCGCATTGCCAATTCAGCGGATTGACACAGAGCATGCAGTGAAATTGATACACATGGCGCTTGATGGCGGTGTGAATTTTTTTGATACGGCAAGGGCATATAGTGACAGTGAGAAGAAATTAGGCATTGCACTAGAAGGGGTTGACAGAAATAAATATTATATTGCGACAAAGACTGCTGCACAGACAGGGGAGAAGGTTTTGGAGGATTTGGAAACTTCTCTTGACCTGTTAAAAACAGATTATGTTGATATTTATCAATTGCATTGTGCGCCGCGTTGTTTTCGGCCTAAAGACGCAGATGGTGTGTATGATGCTGTCTTAGAGGCGAAGAAGAAGGGAAAGATTCGACATATTGGAATAACAGCACATTTGCTGAATGTTGCAGAGGAGGCGATTGAAAGTGGTCTGTATGAGACATTACAGTTTCCATTTGCATATATTTCCTCTGAGAAAGAAATTGCACTTGCAGAAAAATGTGAGAATGCAGGAATGGGGTTTCTTGGCATGAAGGGATTGGCAGGTGGATTACTGACAAATGCAAAGCTCTGTTACTGGTTTGTTTGTCAACATCCATCTGTGTTGCCTCTGTGGGGGATACAACGCGAAGCTGAGCTTGCAGAATTTTTATCTTTTCAGCAGGAAATGCCCAAAATGGATGATAAGATGAAAGAGACATATGAGAATGATTTAAAAGAACTTGCAGGAGAGTTCTGTCGTGGATGTGGTTATTGTATGCCTTGTCCAAAAGGGATTAAAATTAATAATTGTGCACGCATTTCACAGCTTCTGCGTCGCTCTCCATCTACAAACTGGTTGGGCGAAGACTGGCAGGCGGAGATGGCAAAGATTAAGGAGTGCCTTCATTGTGGACAATGTGCTTCCAAGTGTCCTTACGGACTTGATACGCCAAAACTTTTGGAGAAAAATTTGGAAGATTATGAAAATGTGTTAGCCGGCAAAGTATGTGTAAGTGAATAAATGAGAGAATCTATTAAGAAAAAAGAAAGGGTATAAATATGGAGTTTGCGTCAATATATCATAGAACTGTTGATAATTATTGCTACATGCTTGACGAAGATCAACTTATTATTAATCTTAAAACCGGATATGATGTAAAAGAAGTGAATATTGTGTATGGAGACCCGTTTGTAAATGGTATTTTGGGCGGTGGTGAGGAGTGGACAGGCCAAAAGGCGAATGTTCCATTTAAGAAACGATTTGGTGGACAACAACAATCAAGCCCGCGTTTAAGCGTTTAACAGGGCAAATATAATGAACAAATTTCGATTACAAAACAACTGATTAAACTTAGAAAAGAAGAACCGTTGATGCGTGAGCAAAATTTTCATTTTCCAGCAGATTATGAAAATCCACGAGTGATTCAGCTTCAGAAAATGGGATGGGGAGAGACGCTTGAGGTGATTGTAAATAGTAGTGATGAAGATATTGAGATTGCAAGAGATAAAGATAACAAAATTATGTTCTCAAGAAATCTGGAGGGAGACATCTTACATCGCAATGGAGTGTGCATTCGATATCTTGGAAGTAGAAAGAATATTTAGTTTTAGGAGGTTTTTAAAATGAAGATGTTATCATTAGAGCAGGAGCTTAGAGAAAATACTTATCCTGGCAGAGGAATTGTCATTGGCAGAACCCCAGATGGGAAAAAGGCTGCGATTGCTTATTTTATTATGGGTAGGAGTGAAAATAGTAGAAATCGCGTCTTTGTGGAAGACGGAGAGGGGATTCGTACACAAGCTTTTGACCCTTCTAAGCTGCGTGACCCAAGCCTTATCATTTATGCGCCTGTCCGTGTACTTGGCAATAAAACCATTGTGACAAATGGAGACCAGACAGATACAATCTATGAATTGATGGATAAGCAGCAGACATTTGAGCAGGCGCTTAGAACAAGGGAATTTGAACCAGATGCGCCAAACTATACGCCAAGAATTTCTGGTATTCTTCATATTGAGAATGGCAATTATAACTATGCAATGTCCATTTTAAAAAGTAACAATGGAAACCCAGATGCTTGTAACCGTTTTACATATGCATACAGTAGTCCGGTGGCAGGTGAGGGACATTTTATTCATACATATATGGAAGATGGCAATCCACTGCCAAGTTTTGAAGGAGAACCAAAACTTGTTGGGATTCCAAATGAGATGGATAAATTTGGTGACCTTGTGTGGAACAGTTTAAATGTGGACAATAAAGTGTCCTTATTTATCCGGTTTATTGATATTGAAACAGGAAAATATGAGTCAAAGATATACAATAAAAATAAATAAAGGAGTATTGCAAATGAGAGAATTTGAATTGAAGTATGGTTGTAATCCCAATCAGAAACCAGCGAAAATTTATAGTAAAGATGGTGAGCTACCAATTGAAGTATTGAATGGAAAGCCTGGGTATATTAATTTTTTGGATGCGTTGAATGGATGGCAGCTTGTCAAAGAGCTAAAAAAAGCAACTGGGCTTCCGGCTGCGACTTCATTTAAGCATGTGTCACCTGCTGGAGCGGCTGTGGGGCTTCCATTAAATGAAGTAGAGCGAAAAATTTACTGGGTAGATGATATGGGAGAACTATCGTCACTTGCAAGCGCGTATGCGAGGGCAAGGGGAGCAGATAGAATGTCTTCCTTTGGTGATTTTATTGCCCTGTCTGATGTGTGTGATGTCGATACAGCAAAGCTGATTAAACGGGAAGTGTCGGATGGGATTATTGCGCCAGGATATGAACTGGAGGCACTTGAGATTTTAAAGGCAAAGAAAAAGGGAAACTATGCTGTGATTCAAATCGATGCAAATTATGTTCCAAATCCTGTGGAGACAAAGGATGTTTACGGTGTTACCTTTGAACAAGGACGCAATGAATTAGTGATTGATGATACGCTGTTTGCAAACGTTGTGACAGAAAATAAAGAAATTCCAGAACAAGCAAAAATAGACCTTGCAATTGCTATGATTACGCTAAAATATACACAGTCAAATTCCGTTTGCTATGTAAAAGGCGGACAGGCGATTGGCATTGGTGCAGGGCAGCAGTCGCGTATTCACTGTACTAGACTTGCAGGAAACAAGGCGGATAATTGGTTTTTGCGTCAGAATCCCAAAGTATTGAATCTGCCATTTCAGGAAAAAATTGGACGTGCTGACAGAGACAATACCATTGATGTATATATGAGCGAGGATTACATGGATGTGTTGGCAGATGGCATCTGGGAGAAATTCTTTACCGAAAAACCAGAGGTATTTACACGGGAGGAAAAACGTGCTTGGCTCGATCAGATGACAGGTGTTGCACTTGGCTCTGATGCGTTCTTTCCGTTTGGGGACAATGTGGAGCGGGCACACAGAAGTGGAGTTTGCTATATTGCACAGCCTGGAGGCTCTATCCGAGATGACAATGTGATTGCAACTTGCAATAAATATCGTATGGCAATGTGCTTTACCGGTATTCGGCTGTTTCATCATTAGGAAATTGTGCCAGTCACAGCCGCAAAGCAATAGATTTCCTTATGCAACTGTATGTTTCATTTTATACTGAGCGCGTCAGTCTTTTGCCGCTCAGTATATTTTTCTGTGCATGTGCCGTCGATGCGCTATATAATAATATATTTCCACTGTATCAATATGCACAAAAATTATTTGGCGTTAACTGATATAATATTCTGTTCAAAGCGCCATTGTCTTGGCGAAATACCGTACACATGTTTGAAGGCGCGTGAAAAATGCAGTTGATTTGGATAGCCGACTGCATTGCCAATATCAGAAATGGATAAGCTGGTGAGCTTTAGAAGTTCAGCAGCTTTTTTCATGCGATAAGAAATCAAAAATTCCTGTGGAGATTTTCCTATATTTTCATGAAAAATTTTGCCAAAATAGCTTCGATTCAAGCCACAAGAAGCAGCAATTTCTTCCACAGAAATCGCATTCTGAAAATTTTGTTCAATATAGGAGATCGCTTCGCGAATATAGAAGTCGCGAAGGCTGTTTCCTTTGTTGAGCTGTGTCAAATTGCAGGAACGCACGAGGCTATCGATAAATAAATAAAGGTGTCCAATCAGGTGAAAAGGAGATTCCTCTTTATGATTGACAATATAAAGCATTTCTGATTTCATCAAATCAGCTAAATCTTTATAGCGCGCCTTATAGACTGGTTGGTCCACACTTAGGCCAGCCAATTCAATTGTCTCTTTTGCGCGAAGCCCATCAAACTCAATCCACACATATTCCCATGGAATTTCATTGTCAGCAATGTACATATTAATTTGATTTGGAAAGCACATAAATCCTTGTCCACTCTTAACTGCATATGGAATGGATTCACCCTTCGCATTATTGCCATATAAGATGCCAGTGCCAGAGATGCAATAATGAAAAAGATAGTGGTTTCGTGCAGCAGGGCCGAACGAGTGAGACGGGTCACACTTCTCCCAACCAAATTGATACAGACCTAAATCAATAAAATTCTCACTCGGAAAAACGGAAAATATCACTTCACTCATGTTGTTATGCTCCTTTTAGTTTGATAGTTTCTTAGAATTTTTTCGTATCTGTTCTTGCGGCAGATGTACTTATATTATCAAGTACAAGAAAAAATTCCAAGAGCCTATATTGATATAGCTGTAATTATTAATTCGGTAATTTTATAAAGTATCACTGTATTTGTAGAGCAATCCAAGTGATTTATTACAATTTATAATAGGTCAAATGTACATTTCAACAAAAATTGTTGTATAGAATGTCCTTTGAAAACAACTTATAATGTACATACTACACAAAAATTAATATGTGGCCTAAGAACAGTATATACCAAAATGCTATCTGACTTCAAGTTAATTCTATAAAAGCGGCATAAAGGTATAAAATTGGCAAACTCATGCCATTTACGATAGCATAAGGGTATGTTAAAGTATATGTATCAAGAAAAAAAGGAGGAAACACAGAATGAAAGGAAAAGCAGTAAGGCACTTTGGAATAGCATTATGCTGTATCGCAGCAGCGGGCATTCAGGGATGTGCGGCTTCAGGTGACAATGGAAAGACAAAAATAGAGATTGTCCAGTACAAGCCGGAAGCTGCGAGTTACTTTGCGATGGTGGAAGAAAAATTCAATGCGGAGCATGATGATATTCAGCTAAAAATTAGTTCCCCCAATGACGCAATGACCATTTTAAGAACGAGGTTTATTCGTGAAGATTACCCAGATATTATAGGAATCGGAGGGGACATCAATTATTCCTATTTTGTGGACGCTGAGATTTTGGCAGATGTCTCAGATTATGCAGGGCTACAGAATATTAAGCAGGCATATCGTGATATTGATGAGGCACTGGAACTAGTTCCAACAGAAGGTACATATGCAGTTCCCTATGTGGCAAACGCAGCGGGTGTATTGTATAACAGGGATATGTTTGAGCAGCATGGATGGGAAATTCCGCAGAGCTGGACAGAATTACAGACATTGTGCACGCAGATTCAATCAGAAGGAATCAAGCCATTTTACTTTGGATTTAAGGACACTTGGACTTGTCTTGCACCATGGAATGCTATGGCAGTTAGTCTTGCACCAGCAGATGTGACAAAACAGGTAAACAGAGGTGAGACAAACTTTGCAAAGGAGTATCGTGAGGTATCTGAGAAATATTTAGACTTGTTGCAATATGGCTTAGAAGATCCATTTGCGTACAGTTACAATGATGCCTGCACAGCTTTTGCGCGAGGAGAAGCGGCAATGTATCCTATTGGAAGTTATGCGATTCCTCAGATTTTGTCAGTAAACCCAGATTTAAATATTGATTCGTTTGTGATGCCAGCCAATGATGACGCTACAAAAAATACATTAAACTCTGGTATTGACTTACAGTTTTGTGTGACTGCGGATTGCAAAAATAAAGAAGCAGCATACAAAGTTTTGGACTTTTTGCTTGAGGAGGAGAATCTGCAACAGTATATTGACGCACAGATAGCAATTCCATGCAAAGAAGGGAACTTCACATTATCGCCTATGCTAGATGGTATGAATCAGCATATTGCAGAAGGTAGAATGACAGATTATCAGGATCATTATTATCCGTCAGAGATGGCGGTTGACGCACAGATTCAAACTTTCCTGCTTCAAAAAGATGTGGATGCGTTTTTGAAGAAATTTGATACCGATTGGTTACGCTACAACAGAGACATTATCCGCATGGTACAGGACTACGAGAAATCGCATGGAAATTAAGAGAAGGGGTGTGGAAATATGAAGAATGAGAGAAAAACAACATTTTTACTGATTACGATTCCAATATTGGCGCTGTTTGTTTGCTTCAATACCATTCCGCTAATTCGCGGCGTGATTTACAGTTTTACAAATTTTAAGGGATTTGGTTCCTATGATTGGGTGGGATTCCGCAATTACATGGATTTATTTACAGATGCGCGTGTTGGTAAATCATATCTGTTTACATTTAAGCTTGCTGTTGTGACAACAATTGTAGTCAATGTAATTAGTCTTATCTTAGCGCTTGCATTAAACAGCAAAATACGAGCAAAAAGCTTTTTTAGAGGTGCATACTTCCTGCCTAATATTCTTGGTGCATTGGTTGTAGGTTACATATTTAACTACTTTTTTACTTATATTCTTCCTGCAATGGGCACTATGATTGGCTCTGATGCTCTGAGCAAAAGTATTTTATCAAACCCTAGTTCTGCATGGATTGGTATTATGGTTGTCTGCGCATGGCAGGCGGTTGCAATGAACACAATTATTTATATTTCAGGTCTGCAAACTGTGCCAGAAGACGTGTACGAGGCAGGTGGACTGGACGGTGCAACTGGCTGGAAGCAGTTCCGTTATTTGACATTTCCACTGATTATTCCATTCTTTTCGATTAATATGGTACTGAGTGTGAAGAATTTCTTGATGGTATTTGACCAGATTATGGCGTTGACCAAAGGTGGTCCTGCGCAGAGTACAGAGTCTATTTCTTACTTGATTTACAACAATGGTATGTCAGGCGGACAGTTTGGATTCCAGAGTGCCAACGCAGTTATATTCTTTATCGTAATCGTGACGGTTTCTGTGGCACAGATGAAATTTACTGGTAAAAAGGAGGAGCAGTTATAATGAAGGAAAGTATAATGAATAAGAAAACAAACTGGACAGCGATGGTTGTGCTGATTCTAGGGCTTTCTGCGATTGCATTTCCGCTGTACATGACAATTATTATTGCGTTTAAGCAGCCTGCGGAGATGACAAACAGTGTCAGTGGTATTCTGTCTCTTCCAAAGACATGGAGTCTTGATAATTTCAAAGAGGCAATGCGTGTGACAGACTTTTGGAACTCGTTGAAAAACAGTCTTTTGATTACTCTTTTGACAGTGGCATTATCCATTACAATTCATTCTTTGATGGGTTATGCACTTGGCAGAAATAAAAGCCACAGTAAGTTTTACAGTTTTGTGTATCTCTTTATTGTAAGTGGTATGTTTGTTCCGTTTGCTATTTTGATGATGCCACTGGCAAAGCAGACAGCGGAATTGGGACTGGCAAATTGGTTTGGTGTAATTATTTTATATGTTGTATTTTACATGCCAATGAATATTATGTTATACTCAGGTTATCTGGTAAATATTCCAATGGCGCTTGAGGAAGCAGCGAGGGTTGATGGAGCATCTACTTGGAGAACATATTGGAAAATTATTTTCCCGATTATGCGACCGATGCATGCAACTGTTGCAGTATTGACAGCGTTGGCAGTATGGAATGACGTTATGACACCGTTGGTTATTATGGCAGGTTCTGACCAGAACACATTGCCATTAGCACAGTTAAACTTCCAGACACAATTTGGTACAAACTATAATTTGGCATTTGCCTCCTATCTGTTATCACTGATTCCAATACTGATTTTCTATATTATCTGTCAGAAACAGATTTTGAATGGTGTTGTAAACGGCGCAGTAAAATAAATTAGGAGAAGAACGCGTATGGCAATTCAATTTCAACAAGACAATCAACTTTTTACATTAAATACAAGACACACGACTTATCAGATGAAAGTGGACCGACTGGGTTTTCTGTTGCATCTGTACTATGGGGCGCGGATATCTGGAAATATGGATTATTTGCTGACCTACTATGACAGAGGCTTTTCTGGAAACCCGGCGGATGCCGGGAATGATAGGACATATTCTATGGATGCTCTGCCGCAGGAGTATCCGCAGGCAGGGACGGGCGATTATCGCAATAATGCTCTTGTAATACGCAATGCGGATAATTCTGAATACTGCGATTTACGTTATGTCAGCCATGAAATAAAAAGGGGAAAATATGCGCTGAAGGGACTTCCTGCTGTGTATGCGGCTGACGACGAAGCGGAGACGTTGGAAATTGTATTGGAGGATTCAATTAGTAGGATTCAAGTGTGCCTTTTGTATGGGGTGCTTGAAGATGCGGATATTATTACAAGAAGTGCTGTAATTAAAAATCTTGGTTCAAAGCAAATACATGTAGAAAAAGCATCGTCGGTATGTTTAGATTTCATATATGGGGATTTTGATTTTATTAGTTTTTGCGGGCGACATGCTATGGAGCGCAATTTTCAGCGGACAAGAATTGCACATGGATGTCAGGTGATTGGAAGTCGTAGGGGAACTTCCAGCCATCAGTATAATCCAGCGGTGATTATTGCGGATAAAAATGCGACGGAGGATTCTGGAAACTGTTATGGTATGGTTTTTGTCTACAGCGGAAACTTTAGATGTGAGGTGGAGCGAGATCAGTATGGACAGACAAGAGCTTTGATGGGCCTTAATAGTGACTTGTTCCGTTATCCACTTGATAAAGGGGAAACACTGCTGATACCAGAGACAATTTTGTGCTATTCAGACGAAGGGTTTGGTACATTGTCGAGGCGATACCATCAGTGTATAAGAAGATATCTTTGCAGGGGAAAATACAGTCATCAGTCAAGACCAATGCTTATTAATAGTTGGGAGGCAGCATATTTTGATTTTGACGGTGAGACAATCTATCACTTGGCGGAAGAAGCAGCGGAACTTGGCATTGATATGGTGGTGATGGATGATGGCTGGTTTGGTAAGCGCGATGATGACAATAGTGGTCTTGGTGACTGGCAAGTCAACGAGAGGAAACTTGGCTGTACGTTGGGAGAATTAATTCAGCGCATCAATGCGATTGGGATAAAGTTTGGTATCTGGATAGAGCCAGAGATGGTATCGGAAGACAGTGATATCTATCGAAGTCACCCTGACTGGGCAATTCAGGTTCCGGGAAGAAAACCAATTCGCGCACGAAATCAGTTGGTGCTAGATTTTTCTAGAAAAGATGTGCGGGACTACATCTTTAACCAGATATGCAGTGTGCTAGATCAAGGGAATATTGAGTATGTAAAATGGGATATGAACCGAAGTCTCACAGATATATATTCTATGGAGAATGCACAAGGAAAAGTGACTTATGATTATGTGCTTGGTGTATATGATTTTCTTGAAAGGCTGATGCAACGTTACCCAGATATGCTGATAGAAGGTTGTAGCGGTGGTGGTGGTAGGTTCGATGCAGGAATGTTATACTATACACCACAAATTTGGTGTAGTGACAATACAGATGCGGTCGATCGTTTGCGCATTCAGTATGGTACATCATTCTTTTATCCGGTTTCTGTAGTTGGTTCACATGTATCTGCGGTACCAAATCATCAGACAGGAAGAAGTGTCAGCTTAAATACGCGAGGTGTGGTTGCAATGGCGGGCACATTCGGATATGAGCTAAATCCTGAGATGTTGTCCAGCGAAGAAAAGGAAACGATTAAGGAGCAGATTGTACGATATAAAAAGTATGAAGCATTAATTTGTAAAGGGGATTATTATCGTTTGTCCAACCCATTTGTAGATGCATATGTAGCATGGGCAATTGTTTCGGAGGATAAAAAGCAGGTGCTGCTTAGTGTGGTAATGCAGGAGATACATGGAAATATGACAGTGAATTATGTTCGATTGAAGGGGTTAAATCCAGAAGCAGTGTACAAGGATACAGGGAAAGGGACATGCTATTACGGATCTGCATTGATGGCAGCAGGTCTTCCAATGCCCGTTGAGATGGGAGAGTATCGGGCATATCAGATTTATATGGAGATTGTATAGAATTGTGCACTGATATTTTTCCTCTGGGTATCTGTGTATATAAAAAACAGGGCTTTTGGCCCTGTTTTTTATGCGGATTTATTTTTGGCATTGTCTTTTCTTCTGCCTTTAGAGTGCTTTTTGCGAGAATGTTTGTTCTGGCTTATTGAAGCACCTTGAATTGTGTTGTCTGAATGATTATTGTTTGTATTCTGCTGTGTTGTATTCTCAATTTCTTTTGTCTCTAATGTGTTAGGTGTTTCAAGTGATTCTAGAGTTTCCACAGTACTGTTTAGATTCTTTTGGGCAGTGGAAAGCATCAGCTTGATACGGTTTAATTGATTAACTTCTGAAGCACCTGGGTCATAGTCAATAGCCACGATATTTGCTTCTGGGTGGCGCTTTCGCAGCTCTTTAATGACTCCTTTGCCAACAACATGATTTGGCAGACATCCAAAAGGTTGCGTGCACACAATATTGGGGGTGTCTGTATGAAGCAGTTCAAGCATTTCTCCTGTGAGAAACCAACCCTCACCTGTCTGATTGCCAAGAGAGACAATTTCCGCTGCATTTTTTGCTGTCTCATAAATGTTTGCAGGTGGAATAAAATGTTTGCTTGCAGCAAACGCTTCGCTCATTGGTTTTCTAAGAGATTGGATTGCTTTGATACCAATTTTGCAAAATTTTGCAGTTTTCTTACTGGTGCCAAGATTTTCGGCTTTATAAAGTTGATTATAAAAGCAGTAGAACATAAAATCCATCAAGTCGGGTACAACCGCCTCTGCGCCTTCGTGTTCCAGAAGTTCTACAAGCCGATTGTTTGCGGCAGGCGAAAATTTGACTAGAATCTCGCCAACAATACCTACACGCGGTTTTCTGATGTCTAATATAGGAATCGCATCAAATTCTGCAATGATTTCACGACACATTTTTTTGTAGGTGTTGTAAGATATATATTTACGACCAAGAAAGTCACAGCATTTTTTAATCCACTTTTGATGTACGGCGTCAACAGAGCCAGGAACCGCTTCATAAGGGCGCATTCTATACACACATCGCATAAAGATGTCACCGAAATTTATTGCGTAGACTGCGCGTAACAAAAGCATTGGCGTCAGTTTAAAGCCTGGGTTGTTCTCCAACTTTGACAGATTGATTGATATGACTGGAATGTGTTGGTAACCTGCTTTTTCTAGTGCGCGCCGAATAAATCCAATATAGTTTGTTGCACGACAACCACCGCCAGTTTGAGACATTACGACAGCGAGGTGGTCTGTGTCATATTTACCGGAGAGAACTGCTTCCATAATCTGTCCAACCACCAATAAAGACGGATAGCAAGCGTCGTTATTGACATATTTCAACCCCATATCAATACTGCCTTTATTGTCATTGTTTAGTATGACTAGATTATAGCCACATCTGCGGAATGTCGGTTCAAGTAAATCAAAGTGAATTGGTGACATCTGTGGGCAGAGTATTGTATAATCTTTGCGCATTTGTTTTGTAAAAAGCACTCTTTTCATGGTGCTTGGCTGAATGGTTCGCTTTTGGTGGCGTTCCTCACGCACACGAATAGCGGAAAGCAAAGAGCGGATACGAATGCGTGCTGCACCGAGATTATTCACTTCATCTATTTTCAGACAAGTATAAATTTTACCGGAATTGGTCAATATATCATTGACCTGATCAGTGGTAACGGCGTCCAATCCACAACCAAAGGAATTTAGCTGAATTAAGTCTAAATCGTCCCGCGTCTTGACATAGCTTGCTGCGGCATAAAGTCTTGAGTGGTACATCCACTGATCAGACACAATCAGTGGTCGTTCTGGTTTTGCAAGGTGTGATATTGCGTCTTCTGTGAGTACTGCAATGCCATAAGAATTGATTAGTTCAGGAATACCATGATTGATTTCTGGATCAATATGGTAGGGTCTGCCTGCAAGTACAATGCCGCGCGCATGATTTTTTTCAAGGTAGGTGAGAACTTCTTCTCCTTTTCTAGCCATATCTTTCCGAACATTGTCAAGTTCTTGCCATGCTACATTGACGGCCTCTCTTAACTCGTCAACAGGAATGTCAGGAAATTCTTTTTCTAAGGACTGCAAAATTAAAGATGGTTCGCGGAAAGACATAAATGGATTTTTAAATACAACTTCTCCATGTCCAATCGCTTCCACATTGTTTTTAATATTTTCGGAGTACGAAGTCACAATCGGGCAGTTATAGTGATTGTTTGCCTCGTCAAACTCATTTCGCTCATAGAACACTGCGGGATAGAAGATAAAGTTCACGTTTTGTTTGATGAGCCATTCTACATGACCATGTGCAAGCTTGGCGGGATAACACTCGGATTCACTCGGAATGGACTCAATCCCCATCTCATAAATCTTTCTGTTTGATAATGGTGAGAGCACTACTTGATATTTGAGCTTTGTAAAGAACGTAAACCAGAAAGGATAGTTCTCGTACATGTTCAAGACTCTTGGAATGCCGACACGCCCACGTATTGCTTCATTCTCAGAGAGTGGTGTATAGGAAAACAGTCGCTCAAGTTTATACGAAAATAAGTTTGGAATATTGTTGTCTGTCTTTGTTTTTCCAAGACCACGCTCACAGCGATTGCCGGATATGTAACTTCTACCATCAGAGAATTTGTTGACAGTCAGACGACAGGAGTTGGTACAACCTTTGCATTTGACTAGCGAAGTAGTAAAAGCAAGTTCATTAATCTGGTCAATGCTTAACATAGTAGTTGATTTTTCCAAGGATGACTGATAGCGTTCTCTTGCAATGAGTGCGGCGCCAAATGCGCCCATAATGCCCGCAATATCAGGGCGAATTACTTCACAGTTTGCAATCTTTTCAAAACTGCGGAGGACTGCATCGTTGTAGAACGTTCCGCCTTGAACAACGATATTTTTACCAAGTTCACTCGCATCAGAAACTTTGATGACTTTGAATAAGGCATTTTTAATAACAGAGTAAGCAAGACCAGCGGAGATATCAGAGACTTCCGCACCTTCTTTCTGGGCTTGCTTTACCTTAGAGTTCATAAATACAGTGCAGCGTGTGCCAAGATCAATTGGATGTTTGGCAAAAAGTGCTGCCTGAGCGAAATCTTGTACGCTGTAATTTAAGGATTTTGCAAATGTTTCAATAAAGGAGCCACAACCAGAAGAACATGCCTCATTGAGTTGTACGGAGTCTACTGTTTGGTTTTTAATCTTAATACATTTCATGTCTTGACCGCCGATATCAATAATGCAATCCACAGCAGGATTAAAAAAGGCAGCCGCATAGTAGTGTGCTACAGTCTCAACTTCACCTTCGTCCAGCATAAAAGCCGCTTTGAATAACGCCTCGCCATATCCTGTGGAACAGGAGTGAACAATAGATGCATCAGCAGGTAGCTGGCGATAGATTTCCTGTATGGAGGCGATAGCTGTATTTAAAGGACTTCCATTATTATTGCTGTAGAATGAATACAATAATGTCCCATCCTCCGCGACAACTGCAATCTTGGTGGTGGTAGACCCTGCGTCAATACCTAGGAAGCATTTCCCATGATAGTCTTTTAAATTTGCGTTCTTAACATGGTAAGAACCATGTCTTTTTTGAAAAGCGTTGTATTCTGTTTCATTTGCAAACAGAGGTTCCATGCGAGCAACTTCAAATTCCATTTTGATGTCAGAAGAAAGTTTTTCCACCATTTCCGACATGGAAAAATGAACTTCTCTTTTGGCGTTGAGCGCCGATCCAATAGCAGCAAAAAGATGTGAATTTGCAGTGTCAATAATATGTTCTTCATCTAGTTTTAAAGTACGAATAAACGCGGTTTTTAGCTCAGAAAGAAAATGCAATGGTCCGCCCAAAAATGCCACATGACCACGAATTGGTTTTCCGCAGGCAAGCCCACTGATGGTCTGGTTGACTACCGCTTGAAAAATGGAAGCCGACAAATCTTCTTTGGTAGCACCTTCATTAATCAAAGGCTGAATATCTGTCTTGGCAAACACGCCACAGCGCGCCGCAATTGTATAGAGTGATTTATAATTTTTTGCATATTCGTTTAAACCAGAAGCGTCTGTCTGAATTAGCGAAGCCATCTGGTCAATAAAAGAGCCTGTGCCACCAGCACAGATACCGTTCATACGTTGTTCCACATTGCCGCTTTCAAAATAAATAATCTTGGCATCTTCGCCGCCAAGTTCAATGGCGACGTCTGTCTTAGGTGCGAGCTCTTGTAGTGCAGTGGACACAGCGATAACTTCCTGCACAAAGGGTACACCTAAATGATTGGCAAGTGTCAGTCCACCAGAACCAGTTATCATTGGGTGAAGCGTCAGGTTGCCAAGTTTTGCATATGCGTCCTGCAAAAGTGAAGAAAGTGTCTCGCGGATATTGGCGTAGTGACGTTGGTAATCAGAGAAAAGCAGATTGTGTCCTGCGTCTAAGATGGCAACTTTTACCGTAGTAGAACCAATATCAATTCCTAGTGTATAGAACTCCCTCTTGTCTTTATTTCTATTCATGTAAATAACCATGCCTTTCTAAATATATATAGAATATATAATGAAAATAACTCGACTTTTTTAACATACATCTGCTATTATACGACAGTGGCACGCAAAACGCAATAAACCACTTGATTAAAAGTTCGTGAAAACTTTATACTTTTTTGGAAAAATTTAACGAAATCTTTTTTGGACAAACAGCAAATTGTTATATATGTATGAAGAAATTGGTGAAAATAATACTACAAATATAAAAAAAGTATTATTTTTCCATTGGTTAAAATTAGATTGGTTTACATTTTTTGTTATGAATGCTATACTGGAAAGACAAGTGAATTTTATAGGTGAAAGGCAGGAGTGTAAAAATGAATTTTCTGAATAAAATGGAGCGAAAGTTTGGAAAATACGCAATCCCCAATCTATCTCTATATTTGATATTAGGATATATTTTGGGATATGCAATGCAATTTATTAATCCAGCAATTGTAGATTTTCTGACACTGAATCCATATTTGATACTACATGGTCAAATTTGGCGGCTTGTCACATGGATTATAATACCGCCATCGAGGTTGGATCTTTTGACAATTGTAATGTTAATGTTTTACTATTCTGTGGGAACAAATCTTGAGCGGACATGGGGAACTTTTTATTATAATGTATATCTTTTGATGGGAATGTTTTTTACCATTATAGGAAGCTTTTTGATTATGGGAATCAGCTATATTCCTGGAGTTCGTTCCTATGAGAGAGTAATCTTATATGGAACAGAAACTTATTTTCTGCTTGTGGCGCGTAGTTTCAGTACTTATTTTATCAATATGTCTATTTTCTTGGGATTTGCAGCGACGTTTCCAGATGTGCAAGTGCTGTTGATGTTTATTATCCCTATTAAAGTGAAATGGATGGGAATTGCCTACGCAGTACTTTTGGGTATCCAATTTTTGCAGAGTGATATTGTGGGTAAAATTGTAATTGGTGCATCTCTTTTAAATTTTGTTTTGTTTTTCATGATGACGCGAAGCGGAATTGGTATGCGCATTTCGCCGCGGCAGGTCAAGAGGCGGCACGATTACAGCAGGGAAGTGAAACGGGCAAAGCCAGCGAGTGTAGCAAAGCACAAATGTGCGATTTGTGGTAAGAACAGTGAGGATAATCCAGAGGCAGAATTTCGGTTTTGTTCTAAATGTAATGGAAATTATGAATATTGCCAAGATCACCTTTTTACACATACACATGTTAAATAATAGGAAAGGGGAATCACACAGGCATGGAGTTGAATCATATAAATTTTGCACAGGTTCTTGAAGCGTTAAGGGATACTGCGCGACTTCAGGGAAATATGTTGACAAGCGAGCAGCTTGAAGAAGCTTTTGAACAGTGGAAATTGGACGAAGGGCAGATGACGCTGATTCAGGATTATTTTCGGAACCATCATATTGGTATTGATGAGTCTGGAGATTTGGAGGAAAATCTTTCAGGAGAGGATGTCAATTTTCTGGAAATGTATCTGGCAGAGCTAAAAGAACTTCCGCTTGTGTCAGATGGGGAGAAGCGCGCGGTAATGATGTCTGCGCTTGCTGGTGACAAAAATGCACAGGAGAAGCTGATAGAGATTTTCTTGCCACAAGTGGTAGAGATTTCCAAACTTTATGCAGGACAGGGGGCACTTGTGGAGGATTTAATTGGCGAGGGAAATGTCGCTGCTGCCGCAGCCGTAACAATGCTAGAATGCGTGGAGAACATTGACGAGGTAGAAGGCTTTATTGGCAAAATGATTATGGATGCCATGGAGGAGCTTATCAATGAGGATTCAGATAATCGTCAATTTGACGAGAACATGCTAAATAAGGTTAATGATGTGAACAACAAAGCAAGAGCGTTGTATGACAGCCTCCTTCGGAAAGTCACAGTGAGAGAAGTTGCACAGGAGCTTGGCATTTCGGAGGATGAAGTGCGAAAGGCAATGGAGTTTTCTGCAAACAGAATTGATTATATTGCGCAATAGGGAGACGCACATGAATATACAGAATAATGATTTTAAATATGTAATTCAGGATACCAATTGTGTTTATTTTGGTAAGGAATTGACCTATGCAGAGATAATGGACAAGGAAGATGTGCCATTTAAGTTTAAGGCTGTGATCAGTGCACATATTGCGCGGGAGATAGATTTAAACAAAAGGATGACAGATCATGTTTTGGAGATAACGGAGAGTGCGTTTTCCTATCGCATTTTTGAACAGTTAAAATTGACTGTGCGGGTCTACTACAAAGTTTCCACAAAGGGATTTGGTGGTAAAATAAAGGAGAAGTGGGTGCACAAAGCATGTTTGATAGGGCAATTTTGCAAAGAATATCGCAGTAAGACAATACAGAGTGAGGTGATGATAGAAGACTTTTCTATCTCGAAGCTTGCATTGTTAGCGCTGAGCATATAGACATATAAAAAGAAAGGATTATTATAAAATGAAAAAAATTGAGGATTTGACAGCTTACGAAGTGATTGAGAACAGGCAGATTGACGATATAGGAGCTATGAGTTGGCTTTTGCGGCACAAAAAGACAGGTGCAAGAATAGCACTATTGCAAAATAATGATGAAAATAAAGTGTTTTATATTGGCTTTCGCACGCCACCCACAGATTCTACAGGAGTACCACATATTGTGGAACACACTGTACTTTGTGGTTCTAAGGATTTTCCAGTTAAGGACCCTTTTGTGGAACTTGCAAAAGGGTCACTTAATACATTTTTAAATGCTATGACATACAGTGACAAGACAGTGTATCCTGTTGCAAGCTGCAATGACAAGGATTTTCAGAATTTGATGCATGTTTATCTTGACGCAGTTTTTTATCCCAATATCTATCAGGAAAAGAAGATATTCCAGCAGGAAGGATGGCATTATGAGATGGAGGATGTAGACAGTCCACTCACACTGAACGGTGTTGTCTACAATGAGATGAAAGGGGCTTTCTCATCACCAGATGAAGTACACGACAGGGAAGTGTTCAACTCTTTGTTTCCAGATACCCCATATGGAGTAGAGTCTGGTGGAGATCCCAAAGTGATCCCAGAACTTACGTATGAGCAATTTCTGGATTTTCACAGAAGATATTATCACCCATCAAACAGCTATCTCTATCTCTATGGAGATATGGATATGGCAGAGAAGTTGGAATGGATAGATGAGAATTATCTAAGTCGATTTGACAAGTTAGAAATAGACTCTGCACTAAAACAGCAGGAGGCTTTTGCAAAGCCAGTTGAAGTATATAAGGAATATCCAATTATGGAGGGCGAGTCTCTGGAAGACAATACGTATCTCTCGTACAATACAGTTGTAGGGACAAGCCTTGACAAAGAATTGTATTATGCGATGGAAATTTTGGAGTATGCATTGTGTTCTGCTTCTGCGGCTCCTTTAAAGCTTGCGTTGATTCACAAAAATATTGGAACAGAGGTTTATTCTGTATATAATAACGGAATTTATCAACCATATTTTTCTATTGTGGCAAAAAATGCAAATGCTTCTCAGAAAGACGACTTTGTTCAGACAATTGAGCGTGAACTTTCCCGTATTGTGAAGGAAGGAATTGACAAGAAGTCTTTGCTTGCTGGTTTGAATTATTATGAGTTCCGGTACAGAGAGGCAGATTTTGGTTCCTATCCAAAAGGATTGATGTATGGATTACAAATGTTTGATTCTTGGCTGTACAATGACCACATGCCATTTGACATGATTGAGGCAATTGGTATTTTTAAGGATTTAAAGGAAAAGATTCACACAGATTATTTTGAAACTTTAATTGAACGATATTTAATTAACAATCAACATAAATCTATTTTGGTGGTGGCACCAAAAGAAGGGCTTACCATAAAGGAAGAACGAGAACTGACAGAGAAACTCGCTGCATATAAAGCAGGCCTATCCGCAGAGGAACTTGCGCAGATTGTTGCGGATACAAAGGCGCTGCGCGCCTACCAAGAAGATGAGGATGCACCAGAGAAACTTGCTTTGATACCAATGCTAAAGCGTGAGGATATGAAAAAAGAAGCGGAGGATTTTATCAATGAAGTCCGCAGTATTGGGGATACAAAAGTTTTGTTTCATGAGATACAGACAAATGGAATTGGCTATATTAAGTTTATTTTTGATGCTGCCAATATTCCAACAGAGCTGTTCTCCTACATTGGAATTTTGAAGAATGTACTAGGGTATATTGATACAGAGCGATACAGTTATGGCGAACTTTGCAACGAAATTAATATTCATACAGGGGATATTGTGAGTAGTGTGAATACTTATGTGAATGCAAAGAAGCTTGACGAGTACAAGCTTACTTTTGAAATGAAGACAAAGGCAATGTATGATGAGCTGCCGGCTGCATTTGCATTGATGACAGAGATTATGACTGCCTCAAAGTTTACAGACGAAAACAGGATTCTTGAGATTCTCGAGGAATTAAAGTCTATTATGCAAGCGAATTTGCTTTCTGCTGGACATACGTTTGCGGCAGTGCGAGCAATGTCGTACTTTAGTGAAACAGCAGCCGTGTCGGAGCTTGTGAATGGTCTGCCATGTTATCGTATGCTTGAGCAGCTAACAGAGGATTTTGATGCCAATAAAAAAGAGTTGATTACAAAGTTAGACGAGCTGACAAAATGTATTTTCCGACCAGAAAATTTGTTGGTTGACATTACTGCTACTAAGGAAGGATTTGAGCGCATCAAAGACCTTGTGCCGTCAATGAAAGCAAAACTTTTTACTGTGCCAGTGAAAAAGGAACTCTTTGCGATTTCGACTGCTAAGAAAAATGAAGCGTTTTCAACATCAGCACAGATTCAGTATGTGTGTAGGGCTGGAAATTATATGAAGAATACAGACTATGTATATACAGGTGCGCTGCGAGTGTTAAAGGTGATGCTGCGGTATGATTATCTCTGGATTAATGTGCGTGTCAAAGGTGGCGCATATGGATGTATGTGCAATTTTGGAAAGACAGGGGATAGTTATCTTGTGTCGTACAGAGATCCAAACCTTAAAAAAACAGTTGATATTTTTGAAAAAACAAGTAAGTATTTAAGAGAATTTACTGCAGATGAACGTACAATGACAAAGTATATTATTGGTGCTGTTAGCGATATGGATGTGCCAATGACGCCGGCTATCAAGGGAAGTCGTTCTTCAGGTGCATATTTGACCAACCTAGATTTTGCAGAGGTACAACATGAGCGCGACGAGGTGCTTTCTTGTAGTCAAGATGATATTAGAAGATTGGCAGGTTATCTCGATGCAGTTATGGCGGAAGATGCTGTCTGTGTGGTGGGTAATGGTCAATCCATTGAGGAAAATAAAGATTTGTTTATGAAAGTGGAAAATTTATTTCATTAAAATTGTTAAGAAATAAATTGTGACAAAAACTATTACTAAGTTTCACGCCAAAAAACGCAAAAGACAAGCACTTTTTATTGCTATTTGAGCCGCTGTTTGACGGCGGAATGGGGGATTTGTATCATGAAGGAAACACATAAATCAGGTTTTGCTGCATTGATTGGCAGACCGAATGTGGGAAAATCGACGCTGATGAACTGTCTGATTGGACAGAAGATTGCAATTACATCCAAAAAACCACAGACTACAAGAAATCGTATACAAACCGTATATACTTCTGACGAGGGACAGATTGTCTTTGTGGACACACCAGGGATTCACAAGGCAAAAAATAAGCTGGGAGACTATATGGTAAATGTAGCGGAGCACAGTCTGCGAGAAGTAGATGTGATTCTGTGGCTGGTGGAGCCGACGGATTATATTGGAGCAGGAGAGCAGCATATTATCGAGGAACTGAAAAAAGTAAAAACACCTGTTATTTTAGTGATTAACAAGATTGATACTGTAAAAAAAGAACAACTTCTGGAATATATAGATATATATAGAAAACACCTTGACTTTGCGGAAATTGTACCTGTGTCAGCATTAAAGAAAGATAATACAGCTGTTTTGATTACACAGATTATGAAATATTTGCCAGAAGGTCCTACATTTTATGATGAGGATACAATTACCGACCAACCTACACGACAGATTGTGGCGGAGCTTATTCGGGAGAAGGTGTTGCACAGTATTGATGAGGAGATTCCTCATGGTGTGGCAGTGACAATTGAGTCTATGAAATACAGCAAAAAGATTGTTGATATCAATGCGACGATTATCTGCGAACGGGATTCACACAAGGGAATTATTATTGGAAAAGGCGGACAGATGCTCAAAAAGATTGGTTCCATGGCACGCCCTGAAATTGAAGATTTATTGGAGCAGCATGTCAACCTTCAACTTTGGGTAAAAGTGAAAAAGGATTGGCGTGACAGTGATTTTCTTATTAAGAATTTTGGATATAACCCTAGAGAAAATGAATAAGGATAATGAATAAAATCGTTCCATAAGTACACCCTATTGATGTGGGTACTATACACAATAATAGACTCTTGGAGTTTTTTGTACCTGATGTTGCGAGGAGATAGTGTGAGAAGTACTTCTAACTGCCTGTGGCAGTTTCCACTCACAGCAAAGGCTGCTTTGCGGAGAAGTACTTTTCACGCCGAAAAACGTAAAGGACAGCGTTTTTCATTTCTATTTGAGCCGCCAAAAGGCGGTATGGGGGATTTTTGTAAGATATCTACAGATTTATGAGGTGTATGTTGATTAAATTTGTGGATATGGAGAAAAATCTGCTATAAAAACAGGCGCAAGGAAGATTCCAAGAGACCATAATACAGAAAGGGAAGGGACGATCAATGCACGAGGATGGATGGAGCCGGTTTATGCAGACAGGACGGGTATATGACTATCTGGCTTACAAGGGGCATCCTGGGGTGGAAGAAGCCAAAAGTAAGGCGGGAGAGACACATGAGTACAGCGATGCAGGATTTCGTAATACTGACAGGAATTGTTATCAAAGCAGAACCGATTGGGGAATACGATAAACGAGTAGTGCTACTGACAAAAGAGAGAGGAAAGATATCAGCCTTTGCCCGAGGAGCTAGAAAACCGGGCAACAGGCTGATGGCTCCTACCAATCCTTTCTCTTTTGGACAGTTTCAGCTCTATGTAGGCAGAAATGCTTATACATTGTCAGATGCGGAAATTACAAACTATTTCGAGGAGTTAAGACATGATTTTACAGGTGCATATTATGGAATGTACTTTTTAGAAATTGCGGATTACTACACAAGGGAGAATAGCGATGAGACAGGAATGCTCAAACTTTTGTATCAGTCGCTGCGCGCGCTGACAGCGCCGAACTTTGAGAATAAGTTGGTGCGATATGTATTTGAGCTAAAGGCTATTATGCTGAATGGCGAGTTTCCGGGACAAATAGCGAATAACAAACTTTTGGAATCTACAGCGTACACGATTGATTACATAATGAAAACACCGGTTGAAAGGCTTTTTTCCTTTCAAGTAACAATCGAAGTATTACAGGAATTGGGCGTTTTTAGTAGGAAAATTTGTCAGAGTGTCATGGACAAAAATTTTAAAAGTCTGGAAATACTTGAAAATATAGATGAATTTGTTTATAATAAAACGCAGTAAAAAAATATAAATTTTTTGTGAATGATATGGAGATAAAAATGAAAAGGTTTTTGAGGGTAGGAAATGCTGTAGTTATAATGTTTTTCTGCTGTATCTTGTGTTGTACTGCTTGCGGAGAAGTAATACGAGATGAAGAAATGACAGAATCTGCATCGGAGACGTCAACCACATCAACAATTTCTGTAAAAAAAGATGGAAGCATCTCGAGTAAGATTGTCGAGGCATTTACAGAGAGTTATTATGATGTGGATGGGTTAAAGACTATGATTGAGTCTTCCATTGTGGAGTATCAGGCAGAAAATACTGCGGCACAGGTAAAATTAAAGAGTTGTAAAGCAAAAGGCGATAATGTAAATGTGGAGATGGAATTTGGCGATTATCAATCATACGCTGGCTTTAATGACGAAGTTTTTTTTGCTGGGACAGTGCAGGCAGCAAACAAGGCAGGTTTTGATTTGAATATGAGCCTCAAAGGGGTAGGAGGAAACCAAGAAAATGCGACCATTTCAAAACCAGACCTTTTGGGAATGGGCGATAATCACATTGTGATTTTGGAACCGTCAGTTGAGGAGGAAGACGTGACACAGGTGGTACGTGTGGAGTGTTCTGACGAGATTTTATATGTGGGGGATGGTGTTACGGTCACTGGAAAGAAAAGTGCAGATGTAACTGTCTCAGATGGTTATAAAGTCATAGTGTTCCGATAGAGGACAAGCTGTAAGACGTTACTGTGAGTGGCTTTTTGGTCGTGCATAGTAACGGTAAGACAAAAATATAATGAGGTTAGGAGAACGTGAGATGGAAAAGACATTGGACAAAATTGTAGCTTTATCAAAAAGCAGAGGATTTGTATATCCTGGTTCAGAGATTTATGGAGGACTTGCCAATACATGGGATTACGGAAACCTTGGCGTTGAATTAAAAAATAATGTAAAACGTGCATGGTGGCAGAAATTTATTATGGAAAACCCATATAATGTAGGCGTGGATTGTGCGATTTTAATGAATCCGCAGACATGGGTAGCATCTGGGCATCTCGGCGGATTTTCTGATCCTCTGATGGATTGCAAAGAGTGTCATGAGCGTTTTCGTGCTGACAAGCTGATTGAAGATTATACAAGTGAGAATCATATTTCTTTAGAGAAGCCAATTGATGCTTTTTCGCAGGAAGAAATGAAGAATTTTATCGACGAGAAAAATATTCTTTGCCCGACTTGTGGCAAGCATAATTTTACTGATATTAGACAGTTTAATTTGATGTTTAAAACATTTCAGGGCGTGACAGAAGACTCTAAAAATACGGTTTATTTAAGACCTGAGACTGCACAAGGTATTTTTGTAAACTTTAAGAATGTACAGAGAACTTCCAGAAAGAAGATTCCTTTTGGCATTGGTCAGATTGGAAAATCGTTTCGCAATGAGATTACTCCATGTAACTTTACATTCCGAACAAGAGAGTTTGAGCAGATGGAGCTTGAGTTTTTCTGTGAACCAGGCACAGACCTTGAATGGTTTCAATATTGGAGAGGTTTCTGCCGCGATTGGCTTATAAATCTTGGTATCAAGGAAGATGAGATGCGTCTGCGTGATCATGCACCAGAGGAATTGTGTTTTTACTCAAAGGGAACAACGGATATCGAATATTTGTTCCCGTCTATTGGTTGGGGAGAACTTTGGGGTATTGCGGATAGAACAGACTATGATTTGACACAGCATCAGAATACTTCTGGACAGGATATGTCCTACTTTGATGACGAGAAGAAAGAAAGATACATACCATATGTTATCGAGCCATCGCTTGGTGCAGACCGCGTGGTACTTGCTTTTCTCTGTGCAGCATATGACGAGGAGGAAATTGGTGAGGGTGATGTGCGAACGGTACTTCATTTTCATCCTGCGATTGCACCAGTCAAAATTGGTGTGCTTCCGCTTAGCAAGAAGTTAAATGAAGGCGCGGAGAAGATTTTTACACAGCTCTCTAAAAAAATATAATTGTGAGTTTGATGATAGGGGAAATATTGGTAAGAGATACCGTCGTCAGGATGAGATTGGTACACCATTCTGTGTGACTTATGATTTTGAGTCAGAGCAAGACAATGCAGTAACTGTGCGTTTCCGCGACTCTATGGAACAGGTGCGCATTGCGATTGACGAGTTGGATGCATATTTTGCCGACAAGTTTGATTTTTAATTTATGTTTACCTGATTATAAGAGCACTCTCGGAAACTCAATAGAGAATAAGCAGGAAAATGTTGATTTTC
>ERZ778503.503-NODE-503-length-32300-cov-4.980307_pt1 | contig 32300 bp, 28 predicted proteins | sample MGYA00510047_ERZ778503 | MGnify/ENA primary metagenome ERZ778503 (study PRJEB29527, sample SAMN07138965) | mouse gut metagenome | material: feces | host: mouse | place: China:Nanjing | collected 2016-01-25 ... | reverse complement strand
TCAGACCACATCCTACTCTCCGTAAAAGAAAAGCGGCGCCTCCTTCCTTTCGAAGACGCCGCTTCCTGCTCTGTCAGCATTCCAGATTCTTTTTGCCGCTTCGTCCAACCATGTAATCCATCGACACGCCGTACAACTCACACAGCATGTACAATTTGTGTACCGGCATTTCCCGTTTTCCTGTCTCGTAAGTAGAATATGCCCTTTGGTCAATCCCTAGTTTGTATGCGACATATTTCTGTGTGTAGTCGTGATCTTCCCTCAAGCCGCGCATTCTTTCAGACATTACCTCCTTGTTCATCGCTTTGTCTCCTTTACCCTTATTGCTGTTGTTTACGGTTACTATTATATTGTAACGCGAAGCTATTTCAGGAAAAATCAACACAATGGCTCTTTTTAGTACTTATGCAAAAATCCAGCAAACAAACGGTTTCCACCGCTATTTACTGGACTTTTTTCATAAGCAGGACGATAAGCCGGGTTATGTCTTGAATAATCATCTATCTTGGACTTTCGTCGCCGAAAGCCTCCAGCGACCTACCTGAAAACAGACCGGGCAAGTCTGTGGTTTTCATATGGTCTTGCTTCGGATGGGGTTTACATGGCTGCGGCTGTTACCAGCCGCACGGTAGTCTCTTGCACTGCCTTTCCACCCTTACCGCATCAGGGAAACCCTGACGAAAGCTTCTGTCAGCCAATGCTGCCGCAGCTCTGCGCAAAAGCGCCGGCGGTTTATTTCTGTTGCACTTGCCTTGGAGTCGCCTCCACCGGACGTTATCCGGCATCCTGCCCTGTGAAGCCCGGACTTTCCTCAGCCGCCAAAGCAGCCGCGATTATTTATCCTACTTATGTTTACATTGTATCATAAAACTATTTTTCTGCCAAGAATCACTGTTGGATTTAATGTTTCTGCCTATCCCAATAATCCGGAAATCCTCTTCTCAATCGATTGCAAACCCTTCCTGCACCGAAAGCACAGCCTCCAGCACACCCTTTCCGGTAAGCTTACGGCTTCTTGCATCCGGACCATGCCCGCCCGCAAAGACAACATAGTTGCCCCTGTAAACAAGCTGCCTTGCCTCTTCATCATACAGTGCAAACGCTTCTGCCGGCAGATGAATGCAAATTTCTTTTTCCTCCTGTGGCTTTAAACTGCATTTGCGGATTCCCTTGAGCTGTGCATTCGGCACGTTTGCAGCCGCCGCTTCCGGCACTGCTTTTACATATACCTGCACAGTTTCCACGCCTTCCATAACACCTGTATTTTTTATAGACAGACGAATATCGACGCCGTCTCTTGTCACCTTGTCTGTCGAAAGAGATAAATTGCCATAGGAAAATTCCGTATAAGACAAACCATAGCCAAAGGGATACAGCGCTTCGTTCTGCATATAACGGTAGGTTCTTCCCGCCATGGAATAGTCCGTAAACGCCGGCAGTTCCTCCGTTGTCCTGTAAAAGGTAACCGGCAGTCTGCCCTCCGGATTTTTATCCCCAAAAAGCACACGGGCAATCGCCCTGCCTCCCTGTGCTCCCGGATACCAGCCCTGCAAAATGGCAGGAATATACTCGTCCGCCCAGCTTACCGCCAGCGCGCTTCCGGAAAGCAGCACCAGCACCACGGGCTTGCCGCTCGCATACACAGCCTCCAAAATCTCCTGCTGCAGCCCCGGCAGAGACAGGTTTGGCTTATCGCCGCTGGCAAATTCGTTGCCCTCGTCACCTTCCTCCCCCTCCAGTCCGGAGTCAAGTCCCATACAGGCAATCACCAAATCGCTCAACGCACAGATTTCTTTTACCTCAGAAAGTCTCTCGTTTCCCTTACTTAATCCCGTCACTTTCTTTTTGCAGAGATGGCAGCCCTCCGAGGCAAGCACCCTTACCTCATCTCCCACATAATCCTGAATCCCTTCCAGTACCGTGACATAACGGGAAGCCGTTCCCTCATAGTTGCCAATCAACGCTTTTCTGTTGTTGGCGTTCGGTCCGATAACGCCAATGGTCTTATATTTCTTCTTGTCAAGGGGCAGCAAGTTATTCTCATTCTTTAACAGCACCACGCATTTTTCCGCCGCTTCTTCGTTTAGACAGCGCATTTTAGGGGAATCCACCACCGTATAAGGAATTTCATCAAATGGGGTGGGCTCCTGTTCTTCCATCACACCAAGCTTCATGCGCGTGGTAAAGAGGTTGATTAACGCCTCGTCCAGACGCCTTTCATCCACCCTGCCGTCCTGTACGCCCATCAGCAGATAAGAAAACAAATCGCCGCAATTTAAATCACATCCGTTATTCATCGCCATGGCTGCTGATTCTACCGGTGTCTGCGTAATCCCATGACCGCTGTGAAAATCGCGAATCGCCCAGCAGTCCGAAACAACATGCCCCGTAAATCCCCACTCTTTCCTCAGAATATCGAGCAAAAGCTCCCTACTGCCGCAGCAGGGCACGCCATTCGTCCTGTTGTAGGCACCCATAACCGCCTCCACATGCCCTTCCGTCACACAAGCCTTGAACGCCGGCAGATAAGTTTCATACAGGTCCTGCCGGCTCACCTTTGCATCAAACTGATGCCGCAAATCCTCCGGTCCGCTGTGCACCGCAAAATGCTTGGCACAGGCGGCTGCCTTTAAATAGGCGGCATCATGTCCCTGCAGCCCCTTGACAAAGCGGACGCCCATCCGCGAGGTAAGATAAGGGTCTTCCCCGAAAGTTTCGTGTCCCCTGCCCCAGCGCGGGTCTCTGAAAATATTGACGTTGGGCGCCCAAAAGGTCAGTCCTTTATAAATATCCCTGTCGTCATACTTTTGCTGCATATTGAACTTTGCCCTGCCCTCCGTGGAGATGGCATCTGCCACCTGCTCCACAAAATCCTCGTCAAAGGTCGCCGCCAACGCGATTGCCTGCGGAAACACCGTGGCAACACCTGCCCTCGCCACACCGTGAAGCGCCTCGTTCCACCAGTTATACGCTTTAATTCCCAGCCTTTCTATTGCCGGCGCCCTGTGCAGCGTCTGGGACACCTTTTCTTCCAATGTCATCTGCGCCACAAGCGCTTTCGCCCGTTCTCTGTACGCCACAAGCTTCTCTTTATTTTCCACGATATCCATAAAAATCCTATCCTTTCCGTCCTTTTTGCGCCATACGACCGCCTTCTGCACGCCGCTCTGCCCTGCTACACCCTGAAGCAGCTTCCTCCTACAAACTCCCTGCAGATGGAATTGTTAGGCAGGCTTTCGCTGCTCACACCTAAAAAGTAATCCAAAAATTTCAGCAGCCTCCTCGCCTCATAGTATTCCGGCTCTCCTTTCCCAATGTGGAACAGCAGCGGCTCCGCAAACTGCTTCAACACGGCAAGCTCGTAAATAAGTGCCGAATTAAACATGGCATCCGCGCTCTCCTGAAAAGGAAAAATATTCTGTTCCTCTCCCCTTCTGACAGACGCCCACATCTGAATGGTTCTCTTGGCGTCCGATCCTCTGGTCCTTGCATCGCGCACCATTCTCCTAAGCAGGCGCACGTCGGTAGTCGGTATCCGGTTGTGCGCATCGATATTCAAACTAGTCAGCGCACTGATATATATCTTGTATTTGCTCTCCTCCGGCAGCGCGTAAGAGGTCTTGCCGTTCAAACCGTGAATTCCCTCTATCACCAGAATATCCTCCGCGCCCAGCTTCAAGGTATTGCCTTTATATTCCCGCTTGCCGGTCTTGAAATTAAAGGTCGGCATCTCCACCGTCTCTCCCGCCAGCAGCCTGCACATATCCTGATTAAAAAGCTCTACGTCGATTGCCTCCAGACACTCAAAATTATAGTCGCCGTTCTCATCCCTCGGCGTCAGCTCCCTATCCACAAAATAATCGTCCAATGCAATCGGGTGCGGCGTCATGCCCTGCGTGCGGAGCTGAATGGAGAGCCTGTGGGAAAAGCTGGTCTTGCCGGAGGAGGAAGGTCCTGCAATCATAATAAACTTTACGTCTCCCCGCTCCACAATTTTCTTGGCAATTTCTCCAATTTTCCGTTCCTGCTCCGCCTCCTGCACCAGAATCATATCGCTGATGTTTCCCGCACATATGGCATCGTTCAGTTCGCCCACCGTTGTAATATTTACCCTGTCGCCCCAATGCTTTGCTTCCAACAGTGTTTCAAACAAAAGCTTGCTTTTGGGCGCCTGCGGTACATGGCAGGGGTCCTTCATATCGGGGAGCAGCAGCATCATACCCTCCTCGTAGGGAACAAGGTCAAAATATTTTACATATCCTGCATTTGGCAGCATATAGCCGTAGTAATAGTCAAAATATCCTTCCATCTCGTAAACATTTACAAAGGAGCTTCTCCTGTACTGAAATACCTTCTCCTTATCCGCCATTCCTTTTTCCCGAAATAAATCCATGGCGTCGTCAAGTGCATAGGACTTTTTCAGCAACGACATTTTCGCCTCCGAAAGCTCCTGCATCCTTTTTTTCAGCTTATCCGTCAGCTCCTTTGTCACAACGAGTGCGCCTGTGGAAACATAATAGCCGCTTCCCACGGTAAACTCCAGCTTGCAGCCTTGCGCCGCCTCCGCTCCCGCCACGTCATATACTGCCTTTAAAAGCATCATTTTGGCGGTACGCATATAAGTCTTATTTCCCACGGCATCCTTCAAGGTAAAAAATTCCAACCTCCCGCTTCTTACCGCCCGCTTGAACAACTCCCGTATTTTGCCGTTGAAAGCCACAACCGCAATCTGGTTGTCATAAGCCGGCTGGTATTCTTTTACGATTTCTTCGTAGGTCGTCCCCTTCGGATACTGTCTTTCTTTTCCCTCGATTGTCAGTGTAATCATCTTTCCCAATACCTCCCGTATTTTTGTTTATACCACTGTATATGGACTTTTTTCCTCTGCCGCCAATACTGTAAGCTCCGGCATTTTTTTCCTGCAGTACTCCTGCATGTACGGCACAAAAAGCTTCTCCAGACCATAATGCCCCGCATCAATCACCGATACCCCCTGTGCCACCAGGTCAATCCCCATATGATGATCGATATCCCCTGAAATCAGCACATCAACGCCTGTCTGCACGGCTGACGATACCACGGATTTTGCCGAGCCGGGGGAAACCGCGGCAATCTCTATCCTCTCGTTCATTTCCCCGTACACCCTGACGGCGGGCAGCCGAAACACCTCTTTCACATACGCCGCACATTGAGAAAGATTCATGACATTTGGCAGTCTGCCATAACGCCCGATTCCCTCTTTGGCAATCTCATCCTCACAGGTAATCTCCAAAACCTGCCTGTCCAAAAGCCGCAGCTCATCCGCCGCCGCATCTGCCATTCCCATCACGTCAAAATTGGTATGCATGGCATAATAGCAGATATCCGCCTGCAGAAGCTTTAGTACACGCCTGCCGATAAAATGCTCCGCCGTGATGCTTTTTAAAGGGGAAAAAATCAGTGGATGATGGGTAATCAGCATATCCGCTCCGGCATCGACAGCGTCCGCTATCACCTCGTCGGTGGCATCCACCGCCAGATACACGCTTTTTACTTCCTTTGCACTCCGCCCTGCCAAAAGCCCCGCATTGTCCCACTGTTCGGCAAACCCCAAAGGCGCAAGCACTTCCAGCCTGCGCATAATGTCCGTACACCTCATACCCCTTCTCCTTCTCTTTTATAAAACAATAGAATCCTCGCTTCGCGGGTCTTCTATTGTCATAAATAGAAGACAGCGCTCTATATCGGAAAGCTCTTCCAACAGCTCCCTTTTCCGCTTGTCTCTCCTGCAGGCATCTGCGCTGCCGCCATTTGCCCCGTACACGGCATCGCCCTTCTGTCTGCTGCACTCTCCCGCACTGTCAAGACCCGCCAGAATCTTTTCATTTCTATCCCGCAGCATTTCCAGATATTCCTTTAAAACCGGATGTCGTTTTGCCAACAGGCAGGATCCAAAGCTGTCCGCTATCCGCTGCCGAACCTCGTCGGACTCGCCGTCCGATGCAGATGCTTTTCCACTATTCCCGCCGCCTGTTACCGCTTCCGTTTTGCAAAAGCCGCCTGCCATTTCTCCGCCACGGTATACCGCCTTCATCACCACATAAAATTTGCCGTCTTCCTTCACCATGTTTTCCGCCGCAACGACATATCCGTTCTCCCGCAGAAATGCCCGAAAATACCGAAGCTCCGACTGGGGCTGCAAAATCAGCTCTTTCATCAGCTTTGCTTTTTCCTGCCCCCTTGACAGGATTTCCGCCATCAGGCGTCCCCCCATGCCGGCACAGATTAACGTATCCGCTTCCCCCGCATGAAGCGCTTCCAGACCATCGGAAAGCCTTGTCTCTATGTAATCGGAAAATCCTCTCGCCGCTATATGCTCTCTGGCACGCTCTAAAGGTCCCTTTCGCAAATCCATGGCGTAAACCTTCGGCGCAATTTGATTTTCATACAGATAAATGGATACAAAGCCATGGTCGCAGCCTACGTCCGCCGTCCTGCTGCCCATTGTCACCATATCTGCAATTGCCTGTAATCTTTTTGACAATTCCATGGCTTGTCCTAATCCAAATAGTCCTTCAGTTTGCGGCTGCGGCTGGGATGCCTGAGCTTGCGCAGCGCCTTCGCCTCAATCTGGCGGATACGCTCACGGGTTACGCTGAACTCCTTCCCTACCTCTTCCAGTGTCCGCGCCCTGCCGTCATCCAGTCCAAAACGCAGCCTTAATACCTTCTGTTCCCTTTCGGTCAGCGTGCCAAGCACCTCCACAAGCTGTTCCTTTAAAAGCGTAAACGCAGCCGCATCTGCCGGCACCGGCACATTGTCGTCCTGAATAAAATCTCCCAGGTGGCTGTCTTCCTCCTCGCCGATGGGCGTCTCTAACGAAACCGGCTCCTGACTGATTTTTAAAATCTCGCGCACGCGCTCCACCGGCATATTCATCTCTTCCGCAATTTCCTCCGGTGAAGGCTCCCTGCCAAGCTCCTGTAACAACTGGCGGCTGACACGAATCAGTTTATTGATGGTTTCCACCATATGCACGGGAATTCTGATGGTTCTCGCCTGATCTGCAATGGCCCTCGTAATTGCCTGCCGAATCCACCATGTCGCATAAGTAGAAAACTTATAGCCCTTTCGGTAATCAAACTTTTCCACCGCTTTAATCAGTCCCAGATTGCCCTCCTGTATCAAATCCAAAAACAACATTCCCCTGCCCACATAACGCTTGGCAATGCTGACTACCAGACGCAGGTTAGCTTCCGCAAGGCGCTTTTTCGCATCCTGATCGCCCAGTTCCATTTTCTTTGCCAGTTCAATTTCTTCCTCCGCAGACAAAAGCGGTACCTTGCCGATTTCCTTTAAATACATCCTAACAGGGTCTTCTATGCTGATACCGTCCGGCACGGAGAGATCGAGGTTTTCCACATCTACGTCTTCCTCGTCAATCATCATGATTTCTTCGTCGTCTACGTCATCTTCCTCCGTAATCCGCAGGATATCGACATTATTCTGCTCCAAAATCTCCAGAATTTTATCAAACTGTTCCTCTTCGAGCGGCATGTCTAAAAAGAAATCGTTGATTTCCTGATATTCCAGCACATTCTTTTTCTTCTTTGCAACGGCGAGAAGCTCCTTCATCTTCTCCTCAAACCTTGCCTGTGTGTTTTCATCCATTTTGGTTCCATCCTTTCAAAACGTAGTAGTAGTATAACCTCAATCCAGTGAAATATGCGTTTTTCCAAGCTCTTCCAGTGCCTTCTTGCCCGCAATCACCTGATTTAATGCCTCCATGTCACTTCCCAGCCTGCCGGAATAGTATTCATAACTATTCTTTTTTACAGCATATAAAATATCGTGAAAAGCTTTCTCCCTCTCCTGTTTCGTCTGAAGCGCTTCCACTTTGGTGTTAAACAGCGCGGCGGCCTCCCGCTGCTGTTCCTCCTCCTCAAACATACTGACAATGCCCGCCGGATTGTAGTTCCCCGCCTCTATATCCAAAAACAGGCGCTCCGCTACCTTCCGGTATAGCTCCTCCGTAAAATCAGAAGCTTTTATATACTGGGCTATGCGGGGATACACCTGCGGATAATCCGTAATCCACGTAAGCAGCATACGTTGGATGCGCCTGCTGTTTTCCTCCGGCGTCGCCTTTTTCCCCGCCGCCTGCTTTGGTCTTTCCACAGGCTTTACCATTCCCGTCTGCGCCGCATAGGTATTCACCAGCCGCCGCAGATTGTCAAAACCGATATGGTACTTGTCCGCCACCGCCTCAAGATAATTTTCCCGCTCCACCTCTATTTCAAAGCCGCAGAGCTTTTTCGCAATTTCTTTATGAAACTTTGTCTTACCCTCAGGGTCTTTCAAATCATAATCCCGCTCCAGAATACGGATTTCAAACATAAAGCTGTTTTCCGCACCCGCAATTCTCTCCTGAAACACCTCTGTTCCCTCATTTTTGATAAACTCGTCAGGGTCTTTATGGGGCTTTAAGTCAATCACCTTACCTGTCAGTCCCGCTTCACGTAAAATGCCAATGGCACGCAGCGCCGCTTTGACTCCCGCGCCGTCGCTGTCGTAAGCTAACAGCACATTCTCCGTATAGCGCTTTAGCAGATTCGCCTGTCCCGAAGTAAACGCCGTCCCAAGAGACGCAACCGCCTGCGTAAACCCTGCCTGATGCATGGAAATCACATCCATGTAGCCCTCGCACAGAATCACATTGCCGGCACGGGCGGTTCTGGCAAAATTAAGCCCGTACAAATTCCGGCTCTTGTCAAACACCGGCGTTTCCGGCGAGTTTAAATACTTGGGCTCACCCTCTCCCATCACCCTGCCGCCAAATCCTATGACGCGGTGGTTAATGTCCTGTATGGGAAACATAACCCTGTTCCAGAATTTGTCGTGAGAACCCCTCTGCTCGTCGTAGCTGCTAAGACCGGCTTCCGCAAGCAGTCTTTCGTCAAATCCTTTTTTCTTTAAATACTGAGTCAAATCATCTCTTGTCTTATTGGCAAAACCCAGCCCGAATTTCTGCATGGTCTCCCCCACAAGCCGCCGGTTTGTCAGATACTGCAGCCCCGTCTCCCCCTGCTTGGCGCGGAGCTGATAATAAAAGTACTTTGCCGCCTCCTTGTTTGCCTCTAAAAGCCGCGCCCTGTGGTTTTCCTTTTTTTTCATCTCCGCAGAATACTCTACCTCCGGCAGATTGACGCCCGCGCGCTCCGCCAGCATCTTGATTGCCTCGCCGAAGGTATAATTTTCATAATTCATAATAAAGGTAAATACATTGCCGCCCGCGCCGCAGCCAAAGCAATAATACATCTGCTTTGCGCCCGACACGGAAAAAGAAGGAGACTTTTCATTGTGAAAGGGGCAGAGTCCGAAGTGGCTGGCGCCTTTCTTCTGCAGCTTCACATATCCCGATATCACATCCACAATATCATTTTTCATTCTGACTTCTTCTACCAGCTCTTCGGGATAGTACATTGCGTGTTCTCCTTTCCTGTATATGTCGTACTTTTAGGTGATTGCGAAACTCAGTAATTATGCAAGTGTCATTGTGCACCTTGTATATTCCACCACAGACCCGCTTTCGCTTCATAAAAAACGTAACAGTGCTAAGCTCGAAAATACCTCGCAAGTCATGCCCGCATGACTTTGGTGCTGACGTTTTTTAAGAGTCTGCTTATGGAATATACAAGGTGCACAATTCGGGACTGATAAACAGGAGTTTCGCAATGATCTGACATTGCATCTTTACAATTACCCGCCAGATTTGCATATGAAAAGCCTGCAATAACTGTCGTCGTCAAATGATTTCCTCCTATTTGACCCCAGCCTAATGCATACTTTTCGCACGCAAATCCAACTCCTTACCCATGCCACGACTTCGGTATGTAAAGCTCTTCATAGACCGCTGTGGCAAAGCGGTCTGTCATGGCGGCGATATAATCACATACAAGCTTCTCTGCGGGCTCGCCGCTCTCCTCCATACGGCGCATGTCGGCTGGCAGCTCGTCAAAATGCTTAAAATAATAGGTATAGAGCGTCTCTATCAGCATTTCCGCCTTGCTTTCCTCGCTCTTTGCCTCTTTATTCTGGTAAACGCGCTCAAACATAAAACGCCGCAGCTTCTGCATTGCCTCCGCAACCGGCTCTGACATCCTGATATCGTCGGTCTCAAAGCTCGTCGTTACAATGTCATGGATAAAATGGTCGAGACGCTCGCCTGTGGTATATCCAATAACATCACCGATTTCCTTCGGCACGTCCTCTTCCTTTAAAATGCCGCCCCTGATGGCATCATCCATATCGTGATGAATGTAGGCTATTTTGTCGGAAAGCCTGACAATTTTACCCTCCAGCGTAGAAGGTATGCTCGCCGTCTGGTGATTGAGGATACCATCTCTCACTTCCCATGTCAGATTCAGCCCCTGCCCGCCTTTTTCCAGCTTTTCCACTGTCCGCACACTCTGTACATTGTGTTCAAATCCATACGGGCATATCCGGTTAAGCGCTCTCTCGCCGGCATGTCCAAAGGGCGTATGTCCCAAGTCATGTCCTAACGCAATCGCCTCTACCAAATCCTCATTCATCCGCAGCGCTTTGGCAATGGTTCTCGCGTTCTGGGATACCTCCAGTGTATGCGTCAGACGCGTCCTGTAATGGTCGCCCTCAGGCGTCAAAAAAACCTGCGTCTTATCCTTCAGCCTCCGAAAAGATTTGCTGTGCAGGATTCGGTCCCTGTCTCTCTGAAAGACCGGACGGATATCACACTGTTCCTCTTCCTTTGCCCTGCCCTTCGAGTACATGCTGAGCGTCGCATAAGGACTTAAGTAGTCCTTTTCCCACAATTCCAGTTGTTCTCTGATTGTCATATAAAAGCCTTTCTGCGCCCCCGCGCCTAAACAGACCTTCTTTCAAATCAAAATTTCTCCTTATTCTTAATATTCTGCGCAGACTGGCAAACTCCTTTTTTTCTTTTTTCATTCCTTTTCTTTGCAGCCCTAAACTTTTTGCGCCGGATATTCGAAATATATAATAGAAGAAACAAGACACTATTGAAATACACATCCAAGGAGGGATAGCCGCAGCAAAAGGAATTACAAGTATTTTCATGGTGCATTCAGTATTAGCCGTTCCCCTGACCGGCAAAATAAAGCGTGACGAGCCGAGACAGCACTCTAAGGGACAGGAACAGGAAGCTTCCAAGGGTACGTTTGCTCAGGTTTTGGAAGAAGCAGTCCATGATGCCGCTTTTGCTCCCAGAGAGTACCGCACCGTTTTATACGGCAGGGATCTGAAGCTTGCCGCCTCTCATTACCGCACAAGGGAATATCAATACTGAAACGAATCGCTGCCCCTAAAGCCTGACTTTTCGGGGCAGCGGTTTTTCGTTTATCTGCAGATGTCATAGATAAATTCTGCATTCTTATCCATCGCTTCATAGGCGGTCTTAAAAGGCGACATCTGAAATACATGCCACATACCAGCAAAACAGTCCAGCCTTGCAGACACATTTGCTTCCAGCAGCCTTTTGTGCAGCTCCACGGAGTCGCTAAGCAGTATCTCGTTGTCCCCTGCCTGTATGTAGACAGGCGGGAAGCCTGTAAAATCTCCGAAAAGCGGAGAAATATAAGGACTGGAAAGCATTTCTGACGGTTTTTCGCTTCCTAAATACGCCGTTATCATTCTGTCAATATATTCTTTGCTTAATACAGGATCAACCTCCGCCCTCGTTTGATGGGACTCTCCGGATGAAGTCAAATCGGTCCACGGCGACATCAATACCAGTCCCCTCGGCAAAAGCCGCCCTGCCTCCTTCAGCTTCAAAGTAAGCGCCAGCGCCAGATTGCCGCCGGCAGAATCCCCAACCAGTATAATATCCCTCGCCCCATAGCCTATCAGCATAAGGTAATCCCAAACCTTTATGGCATCCGTAAGCGCCGCCGGATAAGGATGCTCCGGCGCCAGTCTGTAATCAAAGCTCAAAACATCCATGGAAGTAGTCGCCGCCAGCTTGGAAGTCAGCGTTCTGCCGTACAGACAGCTTCCCGTGGAATAGCCGCCTCCGTGACAATACAAAATCACATATTTTTTCATATGCGCACGGTTGACGGAAGCCCACTCCCCGTGAATGCCCTCCATGGCAACCTCCGTATACGTAATTTCTTTGCTGTTGCCCAATAGCGCCCCGATGTGGTTCTGGGACTGCCTGTGCTTTTCAATATCCGTATTTTCCACAAGCCCGTGCACTCTCCTGATAAGCTGCATCAGGCTCTGGTTTTTCTTATCCGCCATTTTCTCCCTCATTTCTGCGCTTCCTTCCTGCACAAAACATATGCCCGCAATGTGTACCGAAAGACAAGCCGTTTACCTGTTTGTGGTGCTTTTACTAAATTTACTAAAAATGCAGACGCCTGCGCACTGCATCCCGCAGCCTTGCACGGGACAGCATGGTAATCAGTGTAATATCAATAATCACACACACTGTCAGCACCACCGCAGACCAAACCAACTGTATCCTGCTTCGTAAGTATCTGTCAATCAGAATTTCCAGTCCGACACACAAGATTCCTGCCGCCGTAAACAGATAGAGCGCCGTTGTCAGAAAAGTGACCGGCAGTTTTTTGATACACAGAACAAAAAGCTCACAAACACAGGACACCAGCAGCACAATCGGCAGCGCCAGCCCTAAAAGCCACGTGTTGTTTCCCGTTACAAGCGTAATCAGGTACAAATAGATGCAGACGGCAATTCCATCAAAAAATATAGCAGAATATGCCGAGAGCCGCGTATATATCACCACCGGAATAAAGAGTACCCACACAATCAGGCAGGCGCCGATAATCAGCAGGGACCAGGCGCTTTCTCTAAACACAAACAGATTCAGGATTCCGCAGGTAACTCCCGCCGCAATCAGCACCACGGAGAGCAGGATTCCCAAATCCTTTCTCTTTACGGTTTCCACCTGCCCCTTTTCCTTTGGAAAAGCAGAGCCCGCACTTTTTTGCTCCAGCTCCCTCGGGTTGATAACCGGCGTATTGCAGAGCGGACAAGCCCGCAGGCTTCTGTCAAGCTCCACGCCGCAGTTTACGCAATATGACATACTGCTACCTCACAATCCATAAAAATCCCTGTTACTCTCTATTTTGACGGAAATCCCTTCCTGCACCAGCTTTCTGAAGAAATACCGCTCCACATCCGCCTCCGCGATGCTGCTCGCAAAATTGACTGTGAGCGTGTCTTCAAAGCTGATAATGGCACAATTTGTCCGGCGGGAAAAAGGCTGTCCCATATAGATATCAAACCTTTCAATATAAGGCTTCATGCTCTCAGGCACGATAAGCCTCCCCATATTTGTCAGGCCCGCAGAAGAATTTTTGTCCTGTACCTTTGTATAAAAGGTACGCACCACAAAATCCTTAATAAAAAGCGGCACCACACGGATAAAAGGATTTTTTTGCGTGGAAGCGTTCGTCGTGATATCTCCGCGCAAAAATTTCTCATTGATATAATAGCGCATATACCCCCGCACATGTGCCACAATTTCCGCAAAGGTATATTCTCCCAGTCTTGGGTCGATGCCGGGGTAAATCATGGTAATAAAATTCCGCAGGGTTTTGCTGGGGAAAAAACGCCTCAGATTTACCGGCATGGCTATTTTGACAGGACGCAGCTTTAAATGAAAATCATTTTCCTGCTTCTGCATAAGCGCATACAAAAGCACCGCATTCAAATATTCCGTGACTGTCGCATCATACTTCTTTGCCGCCTGTGCCACCTGTGAAGAAGACATAATGCCGTCTATAATATTTAGTGTGTAAAACGGTTCCGCGGTCCCCCTCACACGATACGTCTTCTCCTGCGGCCTGGGCGGGCATACCTTGGAATTGGCATATTTCATATAAGCGTCTTCCAGCTCCTCCGGCTCCGGCTTTTCTGCAATATCCAGAACAAACCCCCCATTTTCCATTTTCTTTCCCAGAAGACGCAGATATTCCGCAGTCAGCGTCTGCAGCACGCACATGCCGCCGGTCCCGTCACCCAGACTGTGATGCGCCTCGAGAGCAATCCGGCAGCCATAATAATAAACCCGCACCAGATAACGGTTGTTGGCTTTAAAAGGCATGGGCATACAGGGATTCTTGATATCCGGCTGCACAAAAGGACCGGGCCTGTTATTGGGCTCCAAATACCGCCAGAACAGCCCCTTCCTGATAGCCGCCTTATAGGTTGGAAAACGGGGAAGCGTCCTGTCAAGCGCTTCCTGCAGCACTTCAGGCTTTATCGGCTCCTTTAACACCACCGAAAGACGGTACACCGAAGAGAAATCCTTCCGCTGCAGCGTCGGGTATACAATTGCCGACAAATCCAGCTTATACCATACTGCCTGATTTTTTCTTTTTTCCTCTTTCATGCAGTTTTCCCTTCCTGCCTTCCCTTTTCTACAGCCTGACACAGAGGCAATAACACCATATACAAACGGAACGGTCTTTCAAAAAATCCCGCTCCGTTTCATTTTACTCTTATTTTCTTGATTTTACAATGTCTGATCCACTGCCGCTCCCTTAATATCTTCCTCAATCAGCTTCATTTTATCCACAATATTCTGAATTTCCCTATTGATATCCTCCTGTATCTTATCCAGACTCAGAAGCTGCTCTGTCGGAAGGCTCTCCGCCAACGCCTCTGCGCGCTTTTTTGCTTCCTCGCGCTCGTCCTTGCGTTTTGCCAGAAGCTCCTCCTGCTCTTCCTTCTTTTCTTTTGCCTCTTCTGCCTGCTCTTCCTTCTCCTCCTGCTCCTTGTCTACGTGCTCCTTGCCTTCCTCTGCCAGCATACCAAGGATTTCTTTACCGGCTGCCTCCTCAATCGCTTCTGCCTGCTTCTGTGCCCCCTGCATAGGGTCTTTTTTCAGTCGTTCCAGCTTGGTATCCCTGATGATTTTATTTTCGATTTCAATCTGTTTTTCGTCCTCGGCTATGATGGCACGATGGTAATCTCCATAAGAATCCAGCTCCAGTACGCGGCTCTGGTATTCCGTCAGTTCCTGCCCTGCAAGTCCGGCAAGCCGCTCACGCTCTTCCTTTGTCAGGGAAACCTCCGGATTGCGTCCTGCCTCACGGCTCTTTAACAAAAGCTCCAAGTCCTTCTGCTCCGCACTGTCTGCATCGATGCCGTAGCGCTCCTGCAAATCCTCCTGCTGCCGCGCAATATCGGCAAGCTCCTTTTTGGCATTGCCGACCTCTTCCTGTAAGCTTTTTATCCTTTCTCTTCTTTCCTTCAGTCCGTTATCTATCTTTTTGTCACCGCTCCAAGTGTCTGTTACTACCTTCAGCGCTTCTTTTCTCGCTTTCTGCTGCTTTACTAAAATATTATCCTGTATACCGTTTAACTCTCCGGCAAACACGCTTTTTTGATTCTTCTTTCCCTTGCCTGCCTGCTGCTCTTCCATTTCCTGCCTGCGCATGGCACGCGTGCTTTCCCCCATATAAATCGACAGCTCCTTCTGTACCTTCATGACGGTTCCCTCCTCTTTTTTACAGTCTTATACGGATAATTGCAAAACGTAATAATTATGCCGTTGTTTCCTTAAGCCTCCGGCAAATGCTTTATATTTATACATCGGCAGCAAACCGCGTTTTCTAAACACAATTCACATTTTTCCTTTAATTCTCATTCATTTTCGCCAGCTTTGCCGCCTGGTCCGCCGCTATACATGCGTCAAGAATCTCCTGTATATCGCCGTCCATAATTTTATCCAGCTTATAGAGGGTCAGCCCAATCCGATGGTCCGTTACGCGCCCCTGCGGAAAATTGTAGGTTCTGATTTTTTCGGAACGGTCTCCGGTACCCACCTGACTGCGGCGCAGCTCCGCCTCCGCGTCGTGCGCCTTTTGCTGCTCGATGTCGTAAAGCTTTGCGCGCAGCAGGGCAAATGCCTTCGCCTTGTTCTGAAGCTGAGATTTTTCTGTCTGGCTGTACACCACGATACCTGTAGGGTAATGGGTAAGCCTGACCGCAGAATCCGTGGTATTGACGCACTGTCCGCCATTGCCGGAAGCACGCATCACATCGATACGAATATCCTTTTCGTCAATCACCACATCCACCTCTTCCGCCTCCGGCATCACCGCTACGGTAATGGTAGAGGTGTGAATACGCCCCTGAGACTCGGTTTCCGGTACACGCTGTACGCGGTGTACGCCGCTCTCGTATTTCAGTTTGGAATACGCACCCTGCCCGCTCACCATGAAGGTAACCTCCTTCATACCGCCGATGCCGATTTCATCCACGCTCATGGTCTCCACCTTCCAGCGCTGGCGCTCCGCATAGTGCACATACATTCTGTAAATCTCCGCGGCAAACAGCGCAGATTCATCGCCGCCCGCTCCGGCACGAATTTCCACAATCACATTTTTGTCGTCATTGGGGTCCTTGGGCAGCAGCAATACCTTCAGGCGCTGCTCGAGCTCCCCGATGCGCTCCCTCGCCGCCGAAAGTTCTTCCTTCAGCATATCGCGCATCTCCTCGTCGCTTTCTTCCTCCAGCATGGCAAGAGAGTCTTCCACATCCTGCCTGCTCTTTTTGTACGCCGTATAAGCCTCCACCAAAGGCATCAAATCACTCTGCTCCTTCATCAGCTTCCGGAAATGGTTCTGGTCGTTTACCACATCCGGCTCATGGAGCTCATTTAAAATTTCCTCATACCGCCTCAGCAAATCTTCTAATTTGTCAAACATATTTTCCTTCCATTCCGCCGTCCCGCCGCCACGCGGAAAAGCCCTCCATAATCCTTTATGATTTCCACACAGTCAAAGCCGGCAGCCCTTAAAAGCCCGCTGACCGCCTCTCCCTGACTGCAGCCAATCTCCAATATCAGCCAGCCGCCCTCTTTTAAACGGGCGTTGCTCTCATATATGATTCTCTCATAAAACGCCAGCCCGTCCTTTCCGCCGTCAAGCGCTGCCGTCGGTTCAAAATCCCGCACCTCCGGCATAAGGGATGCAATCTCGCCGCTGGGTATATAAGGCGGATTCGATACAATCATATCATAAGACCCCGCCACCGCGGAAAACAAATCGCTCAAAATCCATTCCGGCTGCTTATCCTTTGGCAGAAGGCGGCTTCCATTCTCTCTTGCAAGTAAAAGCGCATCCTTTGAAATATCCACGCCAACGCCCTGCACGCCCTCAGTCACGGCAAGCAGGCTTATCAGGATACATCCGGAGCCGGTGCACATATCCAAGAGTTTCCCGCCAAATTCCAGTCTTTTTTGTGCATACTCCACTAAAATTTCCGTATCCTGTCTCGGTATCAGCACATGCCTGTTTACCAAAAAGGTAAACCCATAGAAATCCTGCTCTCCCGTAAGAAGCTGCAGCGGCTCCCTTTTTTCCCGCCGCTTTAACAGCGCTTCGTACGCCTCTCCCTGCTCCTCTGAAATCCGCATATCGCCATGCGCCAGCAATGTGTTGTAATTTGTACCGCACACAAATTCAAGAAGCAGCCTCGCATCCGTTTCCGCCTCCGGCACGCCTGCAAGACGCAGTCTCTCCCTGCCTCTTTGATAATATTCCCGATAACTTATCAAATCCTGCATCGGCGCTACTCCTTCCCGCTTCCCTCCGCAGGCGCTTCCTCCTCATAGCCAAACTCCTCGGCAAGATAACTTTTCCAGTCAAAAACCGCTTCCACGGAAGCAATGGCAACCTCCACCATATCCTTTGACGGTTCCTTGGTGGTAAGCCTCTGTATCATCATGCCCGGCACTGACAAAAGCCTTACAAGCACATGATTGCTCCTGCCCGCCAGACGTATCAGTTCATAGGAAATACCCGCAATCACCGGAATCAGCAGAATACGCAGCACTACCTTGGCAAACGGATTACTCACCTGAATAAAGAAAAACAGAATAATACTGACAAACATTACAAAAAACATAAAGCTGGTACCGCAGCGCCTGTGCAGTCTGGAGCTTTTCATCGCATTCCGCACGGTCAGCGGTCTTCCCTTCTCAAGGCAGTTGATGCATTTGTGCTCCGCGCCGTGGTACATATACAGGCGTTTGATGTCCTTCATAAGGGATATCCCGATGACATAGAGCAAAAAGATAAGGATTCGTATCACGCCCTCGATAAGCGTCATCAATGCATTGCTTCTCACATACTCCTTGAAATAGGAAGTAATAAAATACGGCAGCACAATAAAAATCCCAACTGCAAGCGCAATGGAAAAAACCGTAATAAGCGCCGTAAATACCTTTTCTGCTTTTCCCCGCGTCACCTTATTCAGCGCTCTGTCAACCACGGTTTCCTTCGCGTCCTCATCCTCGTAAAAGCTTGCGGAATAGTTCAGGCACTTCATCCCCAATATCATGGAATCCACAAAGTTAAAAATTCCCCTGATAAATGGCAGCTCTTTCAAAGGGCTTCCATGAAGCACCCCCTGATAATTCTCCACTTCCACTTCAATTTCGCCGTCGGGCTTTCTGACCGCAACAGCGTATTTTTCCTTATTTTTCATCATGACACCTTCCAGCACTGCCTGCCCGCCGATACCGGAATAATGCCCTCTCTTCTTTTTTGCCATAAAATCATACCCTTCCTGATAGGAAACACTTCTAATATAAAAGGTTGAAGTTTGCACCTCAACCTTTTAGAAATCTTATTTGGGAAAAATTATTTATTTTCCACACCGTATTTCTTATTGAACTTGTCGATACGTCCGTCAACTCTTACAGACTTTTGCTGTCCCGTATAGAACGAATGACATTTGGAGCATACTTCTACGTGGATTTCAGGCTTGGTTGAACCGGTTACAAACGTATTGCCGCAGTTGCAGGTAACGGTCGCCTGATAATACTGGGGATGGATTCCTTCTTTCATTTCTTTCACCTCTTCTATATTTACATTTACCTAAAGTTATTTGCTGTTTTTATCCGCACTGCTTATGCCACCACAAACAGCGTTGTTATTGTAACATGCCAGACCCTAATATGCAAGTATTTTTTAAATAAACTTCATTTTTTTGACAGTATTCACAAATTCCTGATTGTTCCGCGTGCGGGCAAACATATCCAGAATCCTGTCCGCCGCTTCATCCGCTTTCATGCCGTTCAATGCCTTGCGCATAATATTGATGGCTTCCAGCTCGTCCGTATTGAGAAGCAAATCCTCCCTTCTCGTACCCGACTTCTGCAAATCAATGGCGGGAAAAATACGTTTTTCCGAGAGCTTTCTGTCCAGCACCATCTCCATGTTGCCGGTTCCCTTAAACTCCTCATAGACCACGTCGTCCATCTTAGAACCGGTCTCCACCAGAGCTGTGGCAAGAATCGTCAGGCTGCCGCCGCCGCGCAGATTTCTTGCGGCGCCAAAAAACCGTTTCGGCATATGCAGCGCCGCCGGGTCAAGACCGCCGGACAGCGTGCGCCCGCTGGGAGGCACCACCTGATTGTACGCGCGTGTCAGACGCGTGATGCTGTCTAAGAGAATCACCACATCCATGCCGTGCTCCACCAGACGCTTGGCACGCTCGATCACCATCTCTGCCACTCTCTTGTGATGCTCCGGCAGTTCATCAAAGGTAGAATAAATCACTTCTACGTTTTCGCCTTCAATCGCTTCTTTGATGTCAGTCACTTCCTCAGGACGCTCGTCAATCAGCAAAATCAGCATATGCATATTGGGCTCTCCCCGCAGGATTGACTTTGCCACCTGCTTTAACAGTGTGGTCTTTCCTGCCTTGGGCGGAGACACAATCATACCTCTCTGTCCCTTTCCAATCGGGCTCACCATATCCATAACGCGCATTGCAATGGTTGCGCCGGGCACTTCCAGACGGATTCTCTCGTCCGGAAAAATCGGCGTCATATCCTCAAAGCTTTTGCGGCGCATTGCTTCCTCTATAGTAAAACCGTTAATCGTCTTAATGTATAAAAGCGCGCTGAACTTCTCCTGCTGGGTCTTGGTACGCTTGTTCCCCACCAGAATATCACCCGTCTTTAATCCAAAACGGCGTATCTGGCTGGGCGCAACATAGACGTCATTTTCCCCCGGCATGTAGTTGGCGCAGCGGATAAATCCATAGCCGTCCGGCATAACCTCCAGAATGCCGTTTGCCTCCTGCCCGCTGTCAAGCTCCGGCGGAAAGGTATTCATATCGTACACTGCATTTCTGTCAATATTCTGTACCGGACGTACATAACCGTCCGCCGCATTCTGCGCCGTTCTCCTCTCATCCGCCGTTCTTTCTTCCTCGCCGCGGCGCTCCTCAGACTTCTTCTCGCCATATCCAAAGCGCCTCTCCTCCGGCTTTCTCTCCCCATAGCGGCGTTCTTCCGGCTTTCTCCCTAACGGGCTGCGCTCCTCTGTCTTTCTGTCCGTATAACGGCGCTCCTCCGGTTTTCTCTCCGCAGGACTGCGCTCCTCTGTCTTTTTCTCCGTAACGGCACGTTCTTCCGATTTTCTCTCCGCAGGAGCGTGCTCCCCTGCTTTTTTATCCCCGTGGCTATGTTCCCCTGACTGCTTCTCTTCCGCTCTGTTCAGTTTCTTTGCCTGTGCGGGCGCCTGCTTCGCCGCTTTATCCTTTTCATCCTGCGCAAGCATCGCCTCCACCAACTGCGCTTTCTTCATCGCAGAAACGCCTTTCATTCCTCTCGCCTTTGCAATTCCTTTTAGATCCGCAAGCGCCAGTGACTCGTACTTCTCTCTCATTAACCTATAGGCCTCCTTACTCTCTTCCTCAAACAACACTCCGAAAATGCGCTATCATTTCTTTTCATTTACAACCATACAGGGGGTAAAAAAAGACTTTCCTTGAAAAAATCAGAGCATCAACAGATGACTACTAGCATTGTAATACAAAAATCCGAAAATGGGAAGCCCTATTTTGGGATTTTAACCGTACCGCTTCTTATTTTGACGACGAGCCGCTTCTATCCGTTTTCAGCCGGATAAATGCAGCTCGCCGCAAAACCGTAAAACTATCCTATTTTTCAAATACAAAATATTCCGCTTTCACAAATCCGCCTTTTTTTCCGGCTTCATTGATGGCAAAGAGCCCTGCCTTGACGCCAACCCAGCGCCCCGGCGTCGTCTCTACCACTGCACCGGTTTTGACGTACTCTGCGCCGTCCTCGCTGTACGCAAAGGATATCTTTAACGCATCCTCCACATACATTCTAAGATATACGGTATCCCCATGTAACGCCGCACAGACCGTTTCCGCCTCATTGTGCTTTGTCCACTCACCGGTCCTCTGCACCAGATTTTTTCTTCCGTCTTCCTGTTTTACGGCAAAATCCGTGTAAACACCGCCTAACGATACCATACCGCAGATGTCGCCCTCCTGCATACCCCCGAGATGGAGCTTTGTGGTAATCTGAAATGCCGGCGCCGGCCATTTCTGCAAAAGCAGATTCGGCACATCACAAGTCTGCGTTTCCGCTTCGCTCTGCTGCGCATACAGTGTCAGCATACCCTCTGTGATGGCATACCATTCTTTTTTGTAGTTTGCATTCCACTGCCACTGCAGCCCCAGCTTCTCCCCTTCAAAAAGGTCGGAATCCTCCGGCGCACAGATGGGATATTCGCCTCCTACGTCCGGCTTTTTATACTGCATAACCGGCTCTCCGCAGCCGTTTTCATCCGCATTGACGCCGATAACGGGCCAGTCGTCCACCCAGCGCATGGGCTGCAGATGCACAATCCTTCCGGCATTGCCCACATCCTGAAAATGAATAAACCAGTCTTCTCCTGACGGTGTGTCCACCCACGCGCCCTGATGCGGTCCGTTCACGGGACTGCCGCCCTGATGCAGCACGATTTTTTCCTCGTAAGGCCCCCAGATATTGCGGGAGCGCAGCACCGTCTGCCAGCCTGGTTTTACACCGCCCGCCGGTGCAAAAATATAATAATAGCCGTTGCGTTTGTAAAGCTTGGGTCCCTCGATGGTGGGCTGCGTCTTGCTCCCGTCAAAGATATGCTTTCCATCGCCCAGCACCCCGCTGCAGTCCGGTTCTATCGGAGAAAGGTGCAGCATACTCTTAAAGCCTATCCGGCTTCGTGCAAACGCCGTCACCATATACGCTTTCCCGTCGTCGTCCCAGAAAGGGCAGGGGTCTATCCAGCCGGTCACTTTACGCACGCATACCGGCTCCTCAAAACCCTCAAAAGGATTGCGGCTTTTTGCCATAAAGATGCCTTCATCCGGCATGGGGATAAACACATAGAAAACGCCGTCATGATACCGGATTGCCGGCGCCCATGCGCCGCAGCCGTGAAGCGGCTTATCATAAGCATCAAAAGGCAGCTTTTCCATGGCATACCCTATCACCCGCCAGTTAACCAAGTCCTTCGAGTGAAGCACCGGCACTGAGGGCGCATTGCAGAAGGAAGAAGCCACCATAAAATAATCTTCTCCTACCCTGATTGCATCAGGGTCCGAATAATCCGTATACAAAATGGGATTGGAATAGGTGCCGTCGCCATTATCTGCAATCCACATTTTCTTCATCTCATCTTTCATAAACAGCCACGCCTTTCTATAGTCTCCGGATTTCCGTGTAAGCCAAGAGGAAAGGTCCTACGCCCTTTGCATCGTCCTCTACCACCGGCTCCGACATATAATATGCAAAACTGCCGTCTCTTCTTTCATTATTTGCCGGTCCCAAGCCTGCCACCAGACAGATGCCGCCCAAATGCAGCCTGCCGTCCTCTGTCTTCATGTACTTGTTTCGGATGCCGTCAAACGCCTTCACGCCATACGCCCTGTAGCTCTCAGGCAGAAATCCCAGACGCACGCCGCGCAGGATGGAAAATGCCAGAATTGCGCTGCCGCTGGTCTCCAAGTAGTTGGGCTCTTTTCCTAAAAGCGCCGGAAGCTGATACCACATACCGCTTTCGTCCTGATATTTTAACAAAGAATCAATCAGCTCCTTAAACACCTTTTTCAAATTTTCGTATTCCGCCTCAAAGCCCTCCGGCTCTGTTTTGCTCAGGGTATCCAGAAGCGCCATGGAATACCAGCCGATGGCACGCAGCCAGAAGTTCTTTGACAGTCCCGTCTCCTTATCGCACCAGAAAATAGACTTGGAAGCGTCGTAGCCGTGATAATACAGTCCCGTCTCCTCGTCCCGCATATATTTTACCACATTGGCAAACTGTGAGAAAATGTCAGCGTAATGCTTCCTGTCGTTGAATCTTGTCTCGTATTCCATATAGAAAGGCTGTCCCATGTACAGACCGTCCAGCCATACCTGATTGGGATAAATTTTTTTGTGCCAGAAATTGCCCTCCTCCGTTCTGGGCTGACCCTTTATCTGGCTGTAGATCAAATCAATCGCCTTTCTGTATTTTTCTTTTCCCGTAATATCATAGAGCTGAAACAGCGTCTTGCCCGCATTGACATTGTCGATATTGTATTCTTCCACAGAATATCCGGCAATCGTACCGTCCTCCTGTACCCTGTGGTCGATAAACGTATCTGCAAAATCCAGATACTTCTTTTCACCCGTGGTATTGTAGGTCTCAAGAAGCGCCAGAATCATACATCCGTCTATGTAATTCCATCCCGCCTTCAACCCGTTTTTTGCCTTCTCGATATTCCAGACCGGAACATCCAGCGTACTTCTCTCAATTAATTCGTCAATATACTGCTCGATTACTGGTATCTGCATGGTAACCTCCCTTTTTCATGCCTTGTAAGCACTTTCATAATTTGATTTTACAGGGAAAATCAACGGTCGTCAATGGATTTTGCATTTTTTTCCTAAAAGTGATATAATTGCAAAAAATCATATTTACACTATAAACATAAGGATGACAATTATTTTATGAAGGTACTGATTTTATCCTCTGCCACAGGCGGAGGACACAACGCTGCCGGCGCAGCCGTACAGGAGGCGCTCTTAGATGCAGGACACGAAGCCGTTATGATGGATATGTTTCTCCTTGCCAGCGCGCGTACTGCCAGGTTCGTGGGACAGTGCTATGTGCGGGTGGCACGCGGCATTCCCCGCGTTTTCGGTATGCTCTACCGCTTCGCAGGCTTTATCAGCTCCAGCCGCCGCAAGTCCCCCATATATTATTTAAACGGACTGATGGCAAAAAAGTTAAATGCTTACCTTGCGGAAAATCACTATGATGCAATTGTGATGCCCCATCTTTTTCCGGCAGAGACAATTACCTACATGAAGCGGCACGGCATGACGCTTCCGCTCACTGTTGCAGTTGCCACGGATTATACCTGCATTCCCTTTTTTGAAGAGACGGAATGTGATTATTATATTATCCCCCATGAAGAACTCTCAGAAGAATATATCCGCAAAAAAATACCCGCGGGCAAGCTGCTTCCCTACGGAATTCCGGTAAAAAAGGCATTCTGCGAAAAAGCGGAGCAGACGCTTGCCAAAGAAAGCCTGCGGCTTCCACCCGACAAACCTATGTACTTGATAATGAGCGGCAGCATGGGCTTCGGCAAAATCCACATTTTTGCCTACGAGCTGGTACGCAGCCTGAAAAACGGGGAACACGTCGTCATTATCTGCGGCAATAACAAAAAGCTTAAACGCCATTTAAAGCGTTTGTTTTTCCACACGCCAAACGTGCATATCATGGGATATACCGCAAACGTCGCCGACTATATGGCGGCATGTGACGTTATATATACCAAACCCGGCGGTCTGACTACCACCGAGGCGCTCAACCGCAATATCCCCATCGTGCACACGGCGCCGATTCCGGGCTGCGAAACCAAAAACAGAGAGTTTTTTGTTTCCCGCGGCATGTCCATCGCGGCGGAGCATATCCACACCCAGATAAAGCAGGGAAAGCTTCTTGTAGAAGACGCAGGAATCCGAAACGGCATGTTGTCGGTGCAGAAGAAAAACGCCCTGCCGGACTCCGCCGGAAAAATCTGCAGATTGTTAGAAACACAGACCGCAAAAGAAAACGAATCAGCCTAAAAATACTTGTGATACGCATGGAGAGTGTTATGAAATACCTTTTTTATATTATACTCGGCTATTTATCAGGCAGCGTTATGTACGCCTATCTGATTCCCAGACTGTTAAAGCATATTGATATACGCGAGCTTTCCGAAGACGGCAATCCCGGAACTGCCAACGCTTTTCTTCATGCCGGAGTTCCGATTGGTATTCTGGTTATTTTGTGTGAGCTGTTAAAAGGTGCGCTTCCCGTATGGGCGGCGGCGCGCCGCCTGCCCGTATCGCACTTGTTCTTTGCACCGGTTTTGGCGGCACCCGTTCTGGGCCATGCCTTTCCTCTCTTTTTCGGCGGAAAAAGCGGCGGGAAATCCATTGCCGTATCCTTTGGCGTGCTTATCGGATTGTATCCCAACTTAAGCCCTGCACTCACCCTTGCCGCACTCTATATCCTGTTTTCACTTGTTATCATCATCAAGCCGCACTTTTTCCGCTCGGTTATCACGTTCCTTTTGTTTGCCGTACTATGTCTTTTAGACCGCGAGCTTCCCCTGTCCGTGACAGTCGGCGGCTTCCTGCTCTCCGGCATTGTCATCCGGCAGCATTTCATCCGCTACCACGGCGAACACATCGGTATTGTTTTTCCCATTCACCGGCTGTTTAAAAGCAGGACTGAGTAGCCTCATCCTGCTTTGTATCCGGTTCCCCAGACTGCCTTTATGTACCTTGGCTCCTTTGGGTTTTCTTCCAGCTTCTCTCTGATATGATGGATATGGACCGCTATGGTATTGTCCGCACCAATGGGTCTCATATGCCAGATGGCTTCATAAATCTGACTGATGGAAAGTACTTTCCCTTTTTCCTGCACCAGAAGCTTTACAATCTCATATTCAATCGGCGTCAGCTTTATCTCCTGTTTCCCCACGAACACCCGCTTGCTGATATCATTTATCACCAAATCATGCACCCTGTATATCTTTTCTTTGCTTTCCGCTTCGCAGGACATTCGGGTATAGCGCCTGAGCCTTGATTTTGCCCTAGCCAGCAGCTCTAACGGACTGCAGTCTGTATACGAAATACAGTCGTCCGCTCCCGCCTCCAGCATTTCTATTTTTTCACCCTCCGCATTCTGTTCCACAAGCACAAGAATCGGTATACTACTCTCTTTTCTGATTTCCCGCACAATATCCACACCGTCCTCTCCCCTTCCGGAAAGCCCCATAAGCAGAAGGTGCGGCGCTTTTTTTCGAATCAGCTCATACAGCCCGCCTAAGGCATCCGTCTCTAGTACTTCATAGCTTTCCCCCGCAAACAGATGCCGCATTTCCTCCATTCTGCCAATGCTGCCGTAAATCAATATACTGTCCACCCAGCCTTCTCCTTTCCTCAAAATTTATTTTTTAGGATTCGGATGTCAAAAGCCCTGAGTGAAGTTACCTGCTGTCAAATTGACAACCTACATTTTCCGACAGGGCTTTTGACACCCGAATCCTTTTAGGCGATTGTGAAACTCCGAATCGTGTATCTTGGCATTGCAGGCGCACAATGACACTTGCCGCATCATGCGCATTTGATTTCACCTGATATGGTAATGAAAGAATCCTTGCGCGCAAAGCGCGGCAGACGCGCAGCGGCTGGATTCTTGAGTGTATTATACCGCGGATTTTGTCAAAACTGGTATCGCTAATTTTGCGAAAAAAAACTGTAAAATACCAAACGGATTTTACAGTTTCTCTTTCTTTTTTTCTATTCTTTTGTGTATGCCTTTCATCAGTACAAAACACAAATAGCCGGCAAAAGCGCCCAATCCGTTCAGGAGGATATCATCTACATCAAAAATGCCGAACGCGCTAAAAAGCTGAAACAGCTCGATACCCAAAACAAAGAGCAGCGCCGTTGCCATACAGATAAACAGATTCTCAAATATCTTGTGAAGCCTCGGCATCATATAGCCCAATGGTATAAATGCAACGATATTACCAATCAGATTGCCAAAGCTGTTAATCGCTTTGTTGTCCCAATGCCGGATGTAGAGCTTGATTGTCCGAAACAATTCAAAATTTGCCCCGCTCAGCCCCTCCCAGAATACCTCCTTACTCCAAGAATCTGCAATCTGCTGCATCACTGTAAACGGATACTTAAATATAATGACCTTTAACAATATCAGCAGATACAGAATAAAAAGAATCCGCATATATTTCTTGTTTATCATGATACTGCTCCATATCCGCCGCGGCTGCCCCAAAGCGAGCCTAATAACGCACTTCCAACAGCGTCAGCCCCAAAGCCGGCACAAGCGTCCCCGCCTGTTCCCTGTTCCCGCAGGTCAAAAGTACTTCCATATCCTCAGGCGCCCGCCTGCCTTCTCCAACTTCCAAAAGCGTGCCGGTGAGGATACGAACCATGTGGAACAAAAAGCCGTTCCCCCGAAAATAAAACCGCAGCATATCCTGCTCTTTTTCTATCCTTATCTCGGTAATGCTTCTCACGGTAGATTTTTTTCCTTTTTTTGCCGAGGTAAACGCAGCAAAATCGTGAGTTCCCACAAGCCGCCCTGCCGCCGCACGCATGGCCTCCACATTGAGCGGCGCCGGATGCGCATAAGAATACCTTCTGTCAAATATATGCGGCATGCTGCTGTTAATCACCTGATAACAATAGGTTTTTTCTTTCACGAGAAGGCGGCTGTGAAACCGTTCGGGTACTTCCTCCACTGAGACTACCCCGATATCCTTCGGCAGATACCGGTTCATATAGGCTAAAATTTCCTCCGCCGTCATGTCCGTGTCCATGTGGGCATTCGCCACCTGTCCCCTCGCATGTACGCCGGCATCCGTCCTGCCGCTGCCCTGCACCTCTACCTTGGAGCCGCACATTTTGCAAAGCAGTGTTTCCAGCTTTCCCTGTATGGTATTTTCGGTGTTTTCCTGTTTCTGCCAGCCCTGATACCTTGTCCCCTCATATTCCAAAAGCAGCTTAAAATTGCGCATCCTGATGCTCCTCTTTTTCTTTCGCCTGTTTCTTCCGACCGTCCTGCCCCTGCGCGTCTTTCTGCTTCTGGCTTGCAAGCGCTTCCTCGCATTCCTGCCGGTAAGTGTTTATGATATACAAATCCTGCGGTGTCAGCCTGCGGAAATGATTCAGCCCCGCCGAAAGGATTTTGAGGCTGTTTTTGGTGGTGTCAAAGGCGCCTTCCTCATACATGGTGAAAAGAATAATGCCTATCGGTACTGCTACTATCATGCCCATTACGCCGCCAACCATGTATCCAATATATAAAAGAAATAAAGTCGGCAGCGGCGGCACACCCACGGAATCTCCCACAATCTTTGGCTGTATAATCTGCCTGACGAGCTGGCTTACACCCCAGATAACCAAAAGCGCAATCGTCATGATATAATCCGCACTTAAAAATTTGACAATCGCCCACGGCACCATCGCCGTACCGGTTCCAAAAAAAGGAAGAAAATCCAGAATGGCGATGCCAAATGCAATCAAAGGCGCATAATCCACGCCCAAAACCAGAAATCCAATCAGCAAAAGCAGGTAAATCCAGACCTCTATCTTAATCTGCGCCTTAAAATAACCGCCTACCGCTTTTACCAGACTTCTTTTTATCAGCCTGAACCGGTAAAGCAGCGCTTCCGGCATATGCTTTTGCACGCCCTGTCCAATCTGCTCCTTTTCCGCCACAAACAGATAGGAAGATAACAGGCACATAATCAACCCTATCAGAAAAGTGGGCAGCCATTTGGCAAAATTACCCACCGCTTCAATGGTGGGGCTGGAAAGCTTTCCTACAAGCTCTCCGGCAAAGTTGCTCGCAGAAGCGGCAATTTTATCTATGGTATTCCTGACGTCCTTTGGCAGCTTGTCATAGACAACACTCAGGTTTTTGGCTATTGTATCAAAGTCCTCCTGCAAATCCTCCCACATCTGAGGCAGGTCCCTGACAAAACCTCCCAGCTCTTTAGACAGGTTGACTACAAGCAGATACCCCACAAGCACCACCAGTCCGATAACGGCAATGATGACAAAAGCGCTGCCCGCCTTTCTTCGGATTTTCAATTTTTTCTCGAGAAAGCGCACCATGGGACCGGCAATCAGCGCAATAATCCAGCCAATGATAAAGGGCAGAAAAAATACTATCCCTCTTGGCACAAGCCAAACGACCGCAATCAGAATAACCAGCGCAATCGCCAGATTTAATACTGCCTTCACGTACTTTTTCATCGATTCACTCATAAAAAACCTCTTTTAAGACTGTTCTAAAAACTTGTCCAATACCGTGTAAATTTCGTCCCTTCCCTGTTTGCTCTCCGCTGAAAAAGGAATTACAGTTGTGTCGTCTCCTGCCTTCAGGGTACTTTTTATCAGACTTACCTGCTTTGTCAACTGGCTGCGTTTTATCTTGTCCAGTTTGGTAGCGATAATGATAGGCTGATACCCCTGTTTTTTTATCCAGTCATACATAATGCAGTCGTTGCTGCCGGGCGCATGACGGATATCGATAAGCAGAAACACCGCTTTGAGCCGTCTTGACCTGTGGAGATAGTTTTCCACCATTTTACCCCACTTTGCTTTGACCTCTTCATTGGCACGCGTATAGCCGTACCCCGGCAAATCCACAAAATAGATTTCATTGTTGATATTGTAAAAATTGATTGTCTGTGTCTTGCCAGGCTGCGAACTGGTGCGGGCAAGGGATTTCCGGTTCATCAAAGCGTTAATCAGGGAAGATTTCCCCACATTGCTCTTTCCTGCAAACGCTACTTCAGGAAGCAGGTTATCCGGTATCTTACTGGTGATGCCGCAGACAGTCTCCAGACTCACATTCCTAATTACCATTTTCAGCCTTCTCCTTTCACTACTCTGTTCTTAAGGCATACTTCAGCACCTCTTCCATGTGCTCAACGAAAATAATGTCCACTCCCGACTTGATTTCCGCATCTATTTCTTCCACATCCTTTTCGTTCTTTTTCGGCACGAGCACCCGCTTGATTCCTGCAATTTTAGCGGCAAGTATCTTTTCCTTCAGCCCGCCTATGGGTAGCACCCTGCCGCGCAGCGTAATCTCCCCCGTCATGGCAAGGTCGGCTTTGACCGGAATGCCTGTAAGCGCCGACACCAGTGCCGTCGCCATGGTAATTCCCGCAGAAGGACCATCCTTGGGTACGGCTCCCTCCGGAATATGTATATGGAAATCATTTTTTTTGTAGGTATCTGCCGGTATGTTGTACGCTTTGCTGATGGAGCGGACGTAACTCAGCCCCGTCATGGCGGATTCCTTCATCACATCGCCCATCTGTCCTGTCAGCCGCAGTTCTCCCTTGCCCGGCATCTTGTTTACCTCTATCTGCAGCGTATCGCCTCCGACGCTGGTCCACGCAAGCCCTCTTACAATACCAACCTCATCCGTCACATTGGCGGGATTTCTGGTATACTTCACCTTCCCCAGATATTTTTCAAGGTTTCTTACCGTAACCTTAATTATCGTCTTTCCCGTCTTTTTCTGTTCCAGCTTTTTCTGCTCCGCCTTTAAAAGCTCCCGCGCCGCTTTTCTGCAGATTTCGCCGATTTTACGCTCCAGCCCTCTGACGCCGGCTTCTCTTGTATAACCTTCTATCACGGCTTTGACGGCACTGTCACCGATAATGAGACTGCCGTCATCCAGTCCGTGATTTTCATATGCCCTTTGCAGCAAATGTTCCTTTGCAATGTGGAATTTTTCATTGTCCGTATAACTGCTGACCTCAATCAGCTCCATCCTGTCAAGCAGCGGCTTGGGAATCCCCGCTGTGGAATTTGCCGTGGCAATAAACAGCACCTTGGACAAATTGATGGGAAGTTCGATGTAATGGTCCCTAAAGCGGCTGTTCTGCCCGCCGTCAAGCACTTCCAAAAGCGCCGACGATACGTCTCCCTTGTAGTCGCTGCTCACCTTGTCTATCTCATCCAAAAGCATCAGCGGATTGCCTACGCCCGCCTGTTTTAACCCCGCCGCAATCCTTCCGGGCATGGCTCCTACATAAGTCCGCCTGTGTCCTCTGATTTCCGCTTCGTCCCTGACGCCGCCTAAGCTGATGCGCACATACTCTCTGGAGAGCGCCCGCGCCACGCTCTTTGCAATGGAGCTCTTTCCCGTCCCCGGCGGTCCCACCAGACAGATAATCGGACTTTCAGGCAGGGCAGCTTTATCTGTTTGGGCAGCCTTCCCTGTTTGGACGGTCTTCCCTGTTTGAGCTGCTTTCCCTGTTTGGGCAGTCTTCCCCGCACGGGCGGCTTTTAAGCTTCTCACAGCCAAAAATTCCAGAATGCGCTCCTTTACCTGCTGCAGTCCGTAGTGGTCCTCCTCCAGAATCCGCTCGGCGCGGCTCATATCCGTATTTTCTTTGGAAACCTTATTCCACGGCATCTCTAAGAGCGTCTCAATGTAAGTGCGCTCCACCGCGCTTTCCGTGCTGCTTACGGACAGGCTCTTAAATCTAGAAATCTCCTTCTCCAGTTTATCCTTCACTTCCTTATCCGCCTTCAGCTTTTTTGCTTCTTCCCAAAACAGCTCGGCATCGGAAATGCTGTTGTTTTCCCCCAGCTCTTCCCTGATGGCGTTCATCTGCTCTCTGAGCAGATAATCCCTTTGGTTTTTGTTGACCTTCTTCTGCAGCTTCTCGCTTAATTCTTTCCGAATCAGCCCCACGCTGATTTCATTGTAGAGCGCATCCGAAAGAAAATCGTACCGTTCCGTCAATGTCTCTGCCGCCAGTATCGTCTGCTTCGTGGCAGCCGGAAGCGGCAGGCTGCTTGTGATGCTGTCTATGATAAGCGCAAGATTCTCCATGGAATCCAGCTTTTTATCCAGTATTTTTCCGCTTCTGGGATGCAGCGCACTATAACTGTGATACAGCTCCCTTAGCTGTCTTGTCATGGCTTCTTTATGCCTTTCATCCGTATCTGCCGCATCCTGAGGCAATCGCACAACAAAAGCGGAAAGATACTCCTTAGTATCCTCGCTTAAGGAAAGCAGACGCGCCCTGTCCGTTCCCTCCACCAGTACGCGGACAATGCCGTTCGGCATCCGGCTCATCTGCTTTACGCGGGTAACGGTTCCCACCTCATATAGGTCCTCCTGCTTTGGCTCCTCCGTCGCTTCCTCCTTCTGCGTCACCACAAAAAGAAGCTGCTCACCTAACATAGCCTGCTCTACCGCGCATATGGATTTTGGCCTGTTTAAATCAAAATGGATTACCATGCCGGGCAGTATACTGAGCCCCCGCAGCGCTACCGCGGGCATCTGTTCCATATTCTGTCTTATTTCCTTTACTGTCTCTTCCATATCAACCCTCATTCTACAATGGTAAAAAAACGCCGCACTTCAAAA
>ERZ778503.485-NODE-485-length-32809-cov-6.466477_pt1 | contig 32809 bp, 30 predicted proteins | sample MGYA00510047_ERZ778503 | MGnify/ENA primary metagenome ERZ778503 (study PRJEB29527, sample SAMN07138965) | mouse gut metagenome | material: feces | host: mouse | place: China:Nanjing | collected 2016-01-25 ... | reverse complement strand
TTTGCGCAAATGTACATAAATATGAATTAATTTTACCCCCCCCAGTTAAAATTTGTTAAGAGAGGGCCGGGGCGCTGTATCTAAACATTCAGCCTTAAAGAAAGCGGTCTAAAACTCCAATCCTATGTTGTCGACCGAGATTGACATGCCTACGGTGCCTACGTAGGCTTCGCCGCAGCCCGACGAGAACATCACCAGCATGTGGGTGGGCGTGGCGTCGGCGTCGGCCCATTCCGTTTCCTCCACGGGCACCATCTTGCCTTTGGAATTGCGGGCATAGTAGGCGCGGTCGCCGTTGAGCAGACCCATCCATGCTTTGTAGTCGGGTCGGTCGCTGATGTCGCCGTAGTTCACTTTCAGCCGGTGGCCGTTCTTCCAGCCTGCAGTCGAGCTGCCGAAGCGTTCGCGTCCGGTTCCGACGCGGCGTGCGCTTATATTGCCGTCGGCATCCTCGCTGCGCTGCTGCAGTATGATGTAGGCCTCGGCGAAATCGGAGCCTGGCAGGGTCTTTTTCTTGCCGAATCCCGACGAATAAAGGCGCGTGCCGCCTTCGGGCACATATATTTTATAGTCGAAAACCAGCGCCTTGGGGCGGCGTGTGAAGGGGATGCCCATCTCCATCTTGCTGTAGGGGTCTGATGTTGATGTTATGGGTTCTTTCATGTAGCCCAGAAAAATAGAGCCGGGCACTACGACGTCTATATTGATAAGACCCATTGCCTTGCAGTTCTCGAGTATGGTCGACATTTTGCAGCAGCGGTTTCCGGCCGAGCGCTGTTCGGGAAATACGGCGTTGCTGGTCTTGGTGATTCCTACCACCTTGGCCATTATGTTGGACGATGCCCATGGCGAGCCGCCGGCGTTGGTGTAGGGTTTGTCGCCGTTGATTGTGGCTGTGGGTCCTATGGCGTAGACTTGCTTGGTCTTGCCGCCTATGATACCCGATTCTTTGATATTGCGTGTGATCCAGTTTTCGAAATCACCATATTTTATAGGCTCCACTTTTTGTGCGGCTATGCCGGTGGCTGTGGCCAGCAGGGCTGATGCTAAAAGAAAAAATCTGACTTTCATAAGTTGGGTGTATGTCTTATAGTTGAAACTCAGCCGCCGGTAAAAAGGCGGCACTTGACTTTGCCACAAAGTATTGAGCACGGTGGTAAAGTTACAAAAATAACTCGGAAAGTACAGTTTTGGTTTGCTGCCGCCGTGATAAAAAATCACAATAAGAAATCAGAAGGCCGGACATGTTTTGCCGTGTCGGCACAGTACTGCGTATTGTGTTGTCAAATTGCTGTATGTTGTGCGTTTGGCGGAAGGTATATATGGCTGTGGTTTTTATGCGATATTCCCGCTTGTCAGTTCGGCTTTGAGAAATGAATATACGTATCGACTGCTCTGGAAATAAAGACCTGTGTCAGGGTCTGTAAGTTTGGCATAGGTTGCAGAATTATACAATGTGTCGAGCGACTCTGTGATACTCATGCCGAAATCTGCTGACAGTAATTCCGCCATGTCGGCGGCTATTGCTTCTGTCATGTATTTGAAATCGCTGTCTGTCATACTTTTGTAAGATGCTTGATGGCTGCTTCCGATCCAAATAGAAATTGGTAGGTAATTTTGAACCGTGGTAAAGTATCATAATTGACCTCCTGCTTTTCGACAATATGTAGCTACACTGTCTACAGCCTCAGCAAAATCGAGAGTATGGATAATGCCGTAGTTTTGTTCGATGAAAGCGACGCCGTTATATTGTCTGATGTAGTTGTATGCTTGTTTGTCGGACAGCCCGAATTTCTTGGCAAATTCGTTTACCAAGGCTATGATATACTCGAATATGTCGCGAATATTATGATTCATCATTCGTGTTGTCTATTCTAATTTTTACAAAGATACTTGATTCTTTGTGGTTGACAATACTTTTTATATGCGAAATTTTTTTCAAAAAAGTCATCATTTTATGTAAAGCGCTAAATGCAGACAGCGCTGTGTCCTGTCCGGACGCAGCGCTGTCGATTGCGTTATGAAGTGCGGGCTGATTAGCCGTTGATCTTCACCATAGTTGCGATGAGGTCGAGCACCTTGTTGGAGTAGCCGATTTCGTTGTCGTACCATGAAACGACCTTAACGAAAGTGGGGGTCAGCTGGATGCCGGCCTTGGCGTCGAAGATAGAGGTGCGTACGTCGCCGAGGAAGTCGCTGGAAACGACTGCGTCTTCTGTGTAGCCGAGGATGCCTTTGAGTTCGCCTTCGGAAGCTTCCTTCATGGCAGCGCAGATTTCGTCGTAGGTAGCGGCTTTGGCGAGGTTGACGGTGAGGTCAACTACGGAAACGTCGAGGGTGGGGACACGCATCGACATGCCGGTGAGCTTGCCGTTGAGTTCGGGGATGACTTTACCTACAGCCTTTGCAGCGCCGGTGGACGAGGGGATGATGTTGCCGGAAGCGGCACGGCCTCCGCGCCAGTCCTTCATCGAGGGACCGTCAACGGTCTTCTGGGTGGCGGTGGTGGAGTGTACGGTGGTCATGAGGCCTTCAACGATACCGAATTTGTCGTGCAGCACCTTTGCGATGGGAGCAAGGCAGTTGGTGGTGCAGGAAGCGTTCGATACGAACTGTGTGCCCTTGACATAGGTCTTGTCGTTCACGCCGCATACGAACATGGGGGTGTCGTCCTTGGAGGGAGCGGACATAACCACGTATTTTGCGCCGGCTTCGATGTGGGCCTGTGCTTTTTCCTTGGTCAGGAACAGACCGGTGGATTCAACCACGTATTCGGCACCTACTGCGCCCCATGCGATTTCGGCGGGGTTCTTGCAGGCGGTAACGCGGATGTGCTTGCCGTCGACGATAAGTTCGCTCTTTTCGAGGTCGAAATCAACGGTGCCTTCGAACTGGCCGTGCATTGTGTCGTACTTGAGCATGTAGGCCATGTAGTCAACAGGGAGAAGGTCGTTGATGGCAACTACTTCGATGTCATTGCGTTTGGTCGATGCGCGGAAAACGAAACGTCCGATGCGGCCAAAGCCATTAATACCTATTTTAGTCATAATTGTAAATAATGAATATTGGGTTGATGTTTTGTGTTCTTGTCAGTTTTTGCCTCTGCGGCAGGGGTAGCCGCTTTAACGCGGCAAAATTAATGAAAAATTTCGGTAATACAGACCCCTGTTAATGTTTTTTTTCATTAGATAATGCCCCGCTGCAAAAAAATCTGTTGGAGTCGGGTGTGATTATGTCCGGATAAGGCGGAAATGTTGCACAATGTTTGCATTTCACCAAAACAGATTGTATTTTTGCCAAGTGAATGAAATTAAAGACAACTTCATGACTTCCGATATCGACCATCTAAGCCTTCCGGAACCGACTGCCGGCATTCTCGACCGTATACGCTACCTTATCAGGCTGTCGCGCCGCAATCAGCAGCAGTTCAGCCGTCTTATCGGCATAGACCCGTCCAACCTCTCCAAGATACTTTCGGGGCGTATGCCTGTCACAGAGCAGTTTGTGAACCGTCTGGTAGCCAATCTCGGAGTGTCCAAGCTTTGGCTTTGCGACGGCACCGACATTCCTTTTCCCCGCGGCGTCCATGCCCGGGAGATTTCCGTGCCGCAGGATGCGGGGGACACGCTGACGGCTTCGGCCGGAAGTGTTTCGGGTGCGCCGAAGGGAGCACCTATATATGATATCGACGTCACAGCCGGCAGCCGCGAGCTGAGCCGCATGTTCACTGTCGATAACATAATAGGTTATCTTGATCTTCCGGGAGTCAATCCCGACTGCGCCATCCTGCGGGTCAGCGGCGACTCGATGGTGCCCCGTCTGCGCGACGGCTCTTATATCGCCATACGTCCCGTCAGCGACCGTTCGCCTATCGCCTGGGGGCAGATCTACGTTGTGGTTGTCGAAGATTACCGTTTCGTCAAATTCGTGCGGCGTCATCCCGACCCGACAATGGTTATTCTGCACAGCGCCAATCCTGATTACGACGATATAGAGCTTCCGCGCCGCGACATACTCAGTCTTTACCTTGTTGAATCGATATTGAACTATGACGTCATCGCGTAAATCTCCTGCTGTGGCATTGCCGCCATGCAATCGTCCGGGAATATTTGAGGCCGGATGCGACGAGGCCGGCCGCGGGTGTCTGGCCGGTCCGGTATTCGCCGCTGCGGTCATACTGCCCGACGACTTCTCGAACCCGCTTGTCAACGACTCCAAGCAGCTCAGCGCGCGCCGGCGCATGGAGTTGCGGGAATTGATAAAGGAGCAGGCTGTGGCCTGGGCTGTGGCGCGTGTCGACGCCGACGAGATCGACCGTATCAATATCCTGAATGCTTCCATCGAGGCCATGCACCGCGCTCTCGACGCCCTGACGGTACGCCCGGGGGCGGTGGTGGTCGACGGCAACCGTTTCCGCCCTTACCGGGATCTCGACTGCCGGACATTCGTCAAAGGCGACGGACGTCTGGCAAATATCGCCGCAGCATCGATTCTTGCCAAGACCGAGCGCGATCTGTTCATGGAAGAAGCGCACGTCCGTTATCCCGTCTACGCCTGGGATGTAAACAAGGGCTATCCCACGCGCGCCCACCGCGAGGCCATCGCCGTCTATGGTCCGTGTCCTCTGCACAGGGCGAGTTTCCGTCTGCTGCCGGAGCAGGGGCCTTCGCTTTTCGACCGGTGCGCCGGCGGCGATATCTGACACTATGCTTTCGTCGCCGCACTTTTTTGACAATTTTATGACAAAATGCCGCAATATTTGCGTGTTACGATTTGTTTGTCTATCTTTGCATTCATAATTATATAAAAAATAGAATAAACAGTGAAAACAATGGAAAAGATTGATAATCTTGACCGTCACATCCTCAAGATTGTGATGCATAATGCGCGTATACCTTCAAAGGATGTCGCCATGGAATGCGGCGTTTCACGCGCCGCCATACACCAGCGTCTGCAGCGCATGATAGACCTCAAGGTTATAACAGGATCCGGCTATCATGTCAATCCTAAGATTCTCGGCTACGCGACATGCACTTATGTAGGTGTCAACCTCGAACGCGGCGCCATGTACCGCGATGTAGTTCCCGAACTTGAGAAAATCGAGGAAATTGTGGAATGCCATTTCACCACGGGACCATACACCATGCTCGTAAAACTCTATGCGCGCGACAACGAACATCTGATGGATCTGCTCAACAACAAGATCCAGATGATTCCCGGCGTGATCGGAACAGAAACTCTTATTTCGCTGGATAATTCCATAGCCCGCGAAATCCCGGTTAAATATAAGGAATAAAAACAGATGAAACGCATCATACTCCCCGTCCTGCTTGCAGGCGCATTGGCGGCCTCTACAGGCTGCGCACATAAGTCCGGCAATGCGGCTGTTGCCGACATAGCGACTCCGGACACCTCCACGGTAGTTCATCCCGAATGGGCGCGCAATGCCGTGATCTACGAGGTAAATATCCGTCAGTACACTCCCGAAGGGACCTTTGCTGCGTTTCAGAATCACATTCCCCGTCTGCGTGAACTCGGAGTGGACATACTGTGGCTGATGCCCGTTCATCCGATCTCGCAAGTCAACCGAAAAGGCACGCTTGGCAGCTACTATGCCGTGGCCGACTACAAGGCGGTCAATCCCGAATTCGGCACGCTCGACGACTTCCGCGCCCTTGTCGGTGCCGTCCACGAAGCCGGCATGAAGATAATCCTCGACTGGGTTCCCAACCATACGGGCTGCGACAACGCCTGGGTCAGCGAGCATCCGGAGCGCTACGCCCGCAACGACGAGGGAGCCATGTTCGGACCCTACGACTGGACCGACGTCTATAAGCTCGACTATTCCAAGGCCGACACGCGCGAAGCCATGATCGACGCCCTGAGCTTCTGGCTCACCGACGCCGGTATTGACGGTTACCGCTGCGACGTGGCTTCGGAAGTGCCGACATCGTTCTGGGACGAAGCGCGTCCGCGCCTGCAGGAAGCGGCCGGCCGTCCCATATTCATGCTTGCCGAATCCTCGGCTCCCGACCTCTTGCTCCATGCTTTCGACATGGACTACAACTGGCCGATGAAAGACCTCTTCAGCGAGATTGCCGCCACGGCCGGACAGTACAGTTTTGTCGCTCCCGGGCAGGAATCTCCGCGCGAATTCAAGAGCCGCCATGCCGCCGACATAGACTCGCTGCTCGAATACCAGTGCCACGTATATCCTGTCGGAGGAATCATGATGAACATGACCTCGAACCACGATCTCAACTCGTGGGAAGGAACCGAATTCCGGCGCCTCGGCAATCTTGCTCCGGCATTCGCCGTGCTCAGCTACACACTGCCCGGCATGCCCCTGATATATACCGGCCAGGAAACCGGAATGGATCGTGCGCTTGAATTCTTCGAAAAAGACAGCGCGCCCGAGTGGGAACCCCGCAACGAGTATTTCGATTTCTATCGCAGGCTCAACGCGCTCAAGCATTCGCGTGCGGAGCTTGCTGCCGGCATGAAGAAAATCAACTACCGGACATATTCGACAGGCTCCGAAAATCTGTTGCTGTTCACCCGCACCCTCGGCGATGCCGCTACGATAGTCGGCATGAACCTCGGAGCTTCGGAAGAAACTCTACATACAACAGCCGACGATGCGCCGAACTTGACCGGAGCCGTGGATTATGCCACCGGCGAAGCTGTCGACGCTCTGCCGTCGACCCTCGCTCCCGGACAGTACTTCATATATACTGTCAACTGATAAAGTACGATAAAAGAACCACGCACCATGACAGCCGATACTCCACGCTGGACCGAGATAGAACATCTTCCCGAATGGGACGAGGAGTTCTACAACATCTATACTGCCAAGAAATTCGGCAAATGGGTTATGATAAAGACCCTGAAGCCCGAGTATCGCGACGACCCCGCATACGCTGACATGATAGACCGCGAATTCGACGTGCGCTATAATCTGGCGCATCCGAATATCGTCATGATCAACGATTTCGAGGATATTCCCGGGATAGGACGGTGTATTGTCACCGACGACGTCTACGGCGACTCGCTGCGAAAGCTTATCCGCGAGGGTCGTGTCACCGACGCGCATATCGCACAGTTGCGCCGCCAGCTTCCGGCAGCTCTGGCCTACATACAGGCCAATCACATTGTGCATCCGCGTCTGCGTCCCGAAAATATACTGTTCACCGAAAACATAGGCAACCTGAAGCTGATCGATGTCGGTTTTGAGCAGCGTCCGTCGCTTACCCCGCAGGAAGCTTCCGACGACATCTACAACTACGGACTTGTGCTTACCGAGGCTCTGGACGCGGCAAAGTCGACAGACTCGACGCTGCGTCAGGTGGCACGACGCTGCACCGACCCGGATCCGCACCGCCGCTACCGCGATATCACGCGACTGCAGATGGCTCTGGAAAACAAATCGTCGCGCAGCCTCTATCTGCTTATAATAGCTTTCCTTGTCGTGATGGTGCTTGTCCTTCTGTGGCTTCTGTCGCCATGCGCGCCCAAGCCTCCGGTAGGATAAGGCACCGGCGTCATAAATAATCCCATTTCTACCACAGAAAACATTGTAATGTCATCCGTATTCGTCCACCCAATAGCTCCCTCTACCGACCAGCTTCGCCAGTACGTACATTTTGCCATCGACCACTACAAGGACAATCCTTGTTATGTGCCGCCATTGGTGATCGATGATATAGCCACACTTTCGCCAGATAAAAATCCCGCTTACGAATTCTGTGAAGCTCAATCTTTCATAGCTCTCCGCAACGGCGAGATCGTAGGAACTGTAACGGCAATAATCAACCGTGCGGCAAACGAAAAAGAAAACCGCAAGGTATGCCGTTTCGGCTTTCTGGAATTTATCGACGATCCCGAGGTGTCGGCCGCGCTCATCGCCGCCGCCGAAGCGTGGGGGCGCGAAAAAGGCATGACTGAACTCGTCGGTCCTTTGGGATTCACCGACCTCGATCGTGAAGGCATGCTTGTCGAGGGCTTTGATGAAGTGGGGACAATGGCGACCATCTACAACTATCCCTACTACGTCCGCCACATGGAGGACATGGGATTCGAAAAAGAAGCCGACTGGGTGGAGTACCGTATGACAGTACCCTCCGAGGTGCCTGAAAAACACCTCCGCATAGCCGACATCATAGCTCGCAAGTACGGTCTGCAGACAATCAAATTCACCTCACGCAAAAAAATCAAGGAACAGTACGGACAGGCCATTTTCGACCTTGTCAACGAGGCATATTCCGAACTATACGGTTTCACGCGCCTTACACCCCGTCAGATCGACCATTACATAAAGCAATATCTCGGCATCCTTCGTCTGGAGGATGTGTGTCTTGTGGTAGATTCCGCCGGCGAACTTGTTGCCATAGGCATTTCCATGCCGTCGCTCTCGCGGGCGCTTCAGAAAAGCCGCGGGCGTTTCCTGCCATTCGGCTGGTGGCATCTGCTGAATGCCATACGCGGCAAGACCGACGTGGTCGATCTGCTCCTTGTGGCCGTCAAGCCGTCGTATCAGAGCAAAGGTGTCAATGCACTGATTTTCGCCGATCTTATTCCTGCCTATATCAAAAACGGCTACCGCTATGCCGAAAGCAATCCGGAGCTGGAGGTGAACGATAATGTTCAGAAGCAGTGGGAATACTTCGAGCGTCGTCAGCATCGCCGCCGCCGTGCGTGGAGGCGTCCTATAGCCCGGGAAATACCCGAAGCCGAAATTCTCTGAACCGGAGTTTCGGGTACGCTCTTTAGCGGATTGAGGATAATTCAGTTGCAAATTTGCATCCGGGTTCTCCGACAGCGCCTGAGTGTTGACTATTTTTCACAGTCGGAAAAGCCCGGCAGACATAAAAAAATCGTATATTTGCCGGCTACGTGCGGATTATGAACAAAATCCATACGTGGCCGTTTTTTATATCAAATTATTAAAGACAGATAACGTTTCAATCGTAATTCCTATGAGTTTCAAGGCTTTCTTTTCCGCGACGGGTAGCATTTTGCTGTTTTTGGCGGCTATGGCCTCTACGGCGCCGGCACTCTGCGCGCAGACTGCTTCCGCCACCGCTGCGGGCGCGGTGACCCTCGACTCATGTCGTGCGATGGCGCTGGCCAACAACAAGCAGCTGATGATGAGCCGTGCGCGTATCGACAAGGCTCACTATCAGAACAAGGAGGCTTTCGCGGCATATCTTCCGGGTATAGACTTCGCAGGCGGATATATGTACAACCAGCGCGAGCTTTCGATATTCAGTTCCGACCAGCTCCTGCCTACCAAGACATTCGACCCGGCAACTCAGTCCTATCAGTTCAATCTGGTAAAGAATCCCGTCACGGGAGAGCCTATAAAGGGCCCGGACGGACAGTATATTCCTGAAACAGTGGCGCTGATTCCCAAGGAAGCGATGACTTACGACATACACAATGTGTTTTTCGGAGCCATCACGCTGACGCAGCCCGTGTTTATGGGAGGCAAGATCGTTGCCATGAACAAGATAACCAAAGCTGCCGAAAAAGCCGCCCGCGAGCTTCACAATCTTGAAGCCGAAAATGTCATATATGCTGTCGACGCGGCCTACTGGCAGGTGGTGTCGCTTAAAGCAAAAGAATCGTTGGCCGAGAGTTTTGTAAATCTGCTGGATTCGCTGAGCACCAATGTGCATCTGATGTACGACGAAGGTGTGGCTACCCGCAGCGACATGCTTTCGGTCGATGTCAAACTCAATGCCGCCGAAGTCGATCTGACAAAGGTGCGCAACGGGCTGGTACTTTCGCGTATGGCTCTGGCCCAGGTGTGCGGACTCCCTGTCGACGCTGCTTTCACACTGGCCGACGAGGATAATCTCGATACTGCGGTTCAGGAACTTGTGCCGACCGCTACCGATTCCTCTGCGCCCGACATGCAGGACGTCTACAACCGCCGTCCCGACCTGCGCGCCCTCGACGCCGCCGCCGAAGTGGCTCGTCAGCAGAAACGCGTGGCGCTGTCGACCATGCTTCCCAACGTGGCCCTTATCGGTTCGTATTCGTTCTCGAATCCGAATATGTTCGACGGCTTCTCCAAAAAGTTCAAAGGAGCCTTTTCGGTAGGAGCCATGGTAAGCATCCCCATCTGGCATTGGGGCGGGAACTACTACAAATACCGCGCGGCCGAGGCCGACGAGCTTGTGTCGAAACTCAAGATCGAGGATGCCCGCGAAAAGATCTCCTTGCAGGTCAGCCAGGCTTCGTTCAAGACGCAGGAAGCCTACAAGACTTACGACGCCACTATGGAAAACCTGCGCAAGGCCGACGAGAACCTGCGTTCGGCAAATCTGGCTTTCCGCGAAGGTGTGGCCACGACCGATAATGTCATGGCCGCGCAGACAGCATGGCTCAAGGCGCATTCCGAACAGGTCGATGCGATGATCGACGTTCGCCTGTGCCGTACATATCTCAGCAAAGCACTCGGCACACTGGCCGACTGATGCTCCGTAAAAATCCGAAAAATCAATCATCAAACTTATACCACAAAAATGGCAACAGCAGAAGATTCCAAAACCGTGAAACGCGCCGAGCGCTCACTGCTCATCGTCATGGCCGCCGTAGTGGCTGTCGTGGCAATAATAGCCATAATCGGCTTTCTGGTGATGAACCGCCCCGACAGCTATATCGAGGGACAGGCTGAAGGCACTACCGTACGCATATCCGGCAAACTGCCCGGACGCGTGGTCGAATTCTATGTCGAGGAAGGTGATACCGTCCATGCCGGCGACACACTGGTGTGCATCCATTCATCGGTGATGGAAGCACAGCTCACCGAAGCCAAGGGAATGCAGGCTGCCGTCGACGCGCAAAGCCGTAAGGTCGACGCCGGCACACGCAGCCAGATCATACAGGCGGCAGCCGACATTGTGCGTCAGGCCGAGGCCGCCGTTACAATCACGGAGAAAACATACAACCGCATGCAGCGCCTGTTCGAGGAAGGCGTAGTGTCGGAGCAGAAGCGCGACGAAGCCAAGGCAGCCTACGATGCCGCAGTGGCCTCGAAATCCGCTGCGCAAAGCCAGTACTCCCTCGCACTTGCCGGCGCCCAGAAAGAGGATAAGGAAAGTGCGGCAGGCATGGCCCGCGCGGCCGGCGGTTCTGTCGAGCAGGTGGAAGCCGTTCTTGCCGACAGCTATCTTACGGCTCCGTTCGACGGCACGATAGACCAGATATATCCCGAAACCGGCGAACTTGTGGCGATGGGCGCGCCCATCATGAGTCTGCTGCGTGCCGACAAGCGATGGATCACTTTCAACGTGCGCGAGGAACTTCTCAACGACATCCACATGGGCGATGAAATCACTGTCATGGTGCCGGCTCTTGGCAAACGCGAGATAAAAGTGAAAATCTACTATATCCGCGACATGGGCAGCTACGCCACATGGCACTCCACCAAGGCCACAGGCAGCTATGATAGCCGTACCTTCCAGATCAAGGCCCGTCCGGTCGAGGAAATCAGAGATCTGCGTCCGGGCATGTCTATCCTCTATGTTCATCCGGGAGCTGATAACTGATCCTGCCGAATTTCTTTAATTCCTGACAGTCATAGAAATGACAGATACCGGATTCCTTGCGGGTGTTCGTCGTGAAATCCGACGCATGGCTTCGCGGAAGATGTATATCTTCGGCATGGTTGCCGTGCCGGTTCTTATGGCCGTGTTCTTTTTGAGCCTCCTGAAACCCGGCTTGCCCCTGAAAGTGCCTACGGCGGTGGTCGATCTCGACCATTCGTCGATGTCGCGCACTGTAACACGCTCGCTCAACGCGCTTGAACTTATCGATATAAGCAGGAAGCTCGAAAGTTACGACGAGGCTCTTGCCGGCATACGCCGCGGCGAGATTTACGGATTTTTCGTCATTCCGGACAATTTCGAGAAAGATGCCCTGGGCGGACGCACTCCGACGCTTGAGTACTACACGAACCTGACTTATTTTGTTCCCGGTACGCTGTCGTTCAAAGGTTTCAAGACCGTGGCCGTCAGCACGGCCGGCTCCGTTGTGCGCGCATCGCTTGTCAGCCTCGGTGTCGACCCCGAGCAGGTGGGAGCCATGCTTCAGCCTATAGCCATCGACAATCATCCTATAGGAAATCCATGGCTCAGCTATGCCATATATCTCTGTCCCTCCTTCACTTTCGCCACATTCGCCCTGATGATAATGCTTATGACCGTATTCTCCATCACCATGGAGATAAAGAACGGCACATCGGTAGGATGGCTCGCCACGGCAAAAGGCCGCATAACTGTCGCTGTCAGCAGCAAATTGCTGACGCATACGGTAGTATGGTTTGCCATCGGCCTTTTCATCAGCTGGCTTCTCTGGGGTTGGTCGCATTTTCCTGTCAACGGCTCTCTCGGCTGGCTGCTTGCGGCTGTGGCTCTGCTGATATTGGCATGTCAGGCTTTCGGGCTGTTCATAGCCTCAGTCGTGCCTAATCCCCGTCTGGCATTCAGCCTGACGGCACTGTTCGGCATACTCACATTCTCGTTCACCGGATTCTCGTTTCCGGTACAGAGCATGTACGGATTTCTGGCGGTGTTCAGCTGGTTGTCGCCTGTTCGTTATTTTTTCATGATCTACATCAATGAAGGACTGAACGGCTACCCGCTTTTCTATTCCAGAATGTGGTATGTGGCGCTGATGCTTTTCCCTGTCGTGGCATGCTCGCTGCTGTGGCGGCTTAAGAAAGCCTGTGAACGGCCTGTATATGTTCCCTGACATTCAATCACGTACGTCGCAACTATGAATCTATTCAGAAGTTTCCGCCGATGGTCCACGGATATGGGCCGGGTCTTCCGCAACGAATGGTCGCTCGTGCTGGGCGATGTGGGTGTCATACTCTTCTTTTTCATCCTTCCTCTGGCATATCCCATCGTGTACACGCTGATCTATAACCCCGAGGTTGTGGAGAAGATGCCGGTGGCGATTGTCGACAATTGTCGTTCTGCCGAGTCGCGTGAATTCGCTTTCAAGGCCGATGCCTGCCCCGCCATAAAAGTGTATTCTTTTCCGGCCGACATGGCCGAGGCGCGGAGTCAGATGGCTGCCGGTGATATTTTCGGTATCATAGAGATTCCCTCGTCCTATGCCCGCGACCTTGCCACGGGTCAGCAGACACACATTCAGTTCTATGCCGAGATGAGCCTGCTTCTCCGCTATCGCTCCTTCCTCTCCGCATTGACCGACCTGCAGATGGAACTTGTAGGAGAGCAGACCGCTGAAAAAATCGAGGGTCATGGCCTTGGCTCTCTTGCGGTTTCGGGAATGCCGGTTAAGAGCCACAGCAACTTCCTCGGCGATACCGAGCAGGGCTTCGCATCTTTTGTCATCCCCGGCATTGTCATCCTTATTCTGCAGCAGAGCATGATTTTAGGCATCAACATGATCTGCGGGACATCGCGCGAGCGCAGACGGCGCAACGGCGGCATCGACCCCAAGGCCGTCAACGGTGTGAGCGCCTCGGCCACGGTGTGGGGCAAGACTCTGTGCTATCTGGTGTGCTACATACCGGTGACGCTCTATATCTTGCGTTTCATCCCCGAGATTTTCAATCTTCCGCACTACGGCTCCCCGGCCGACTACCTCCTCTTCATCTTCCCCATGCTGCTGGCTTCGGCCTTCCTGGGGCAGACACTAAATTATTTCATGAAAGAGCGCGAGAGCGCTTTCATAATCATCGTATTCACATCGGTGGTATTCCTTTTTCTCTCCGGCCTTACGTGGCCGCGCTATGCAATGAGTCCGCTGTGGCTTGCCTTGGGTGATCTTGTGCCCGGCGTATGGGGTGTCGAAGGTTTCATCCGCATCAACTCCAATGCCGCCAGCCTCGCCGAGACAGCCACTGCCTTCAAGGCCATGTGGATTCTTGCTGCCGTCTATATGCTCAGCGCATTTTGGGTGACGGCATATATCGATGCCCGCGAAAAACGACGGGCTGCGGAGCATGCTGTGGAAACCGATAAAATCGCAACACATTAAAAGAAAATGAATTTTGAAGAATTAGGCGTACGCGACGACCTGCTCCGCGGTATAGCTGATATGGGTTTTGAAACCCCTATGCCCGTGCAGGAAAAGGTTATTCCCGTACTCCTCCATGGCGACCACGACCTTGTGGCCCTGGCTCAGACCGGCACCGGCAAGACAGCCGCTTTCGGTCTGCCGGTCATACAGCGTATCGATATTTCCCGCCATGTGCCGCAGGCACTTATCCTCTCGCCTACGCGTGAACTTTGCCTCCAGATAGCCGGCGACCTCGCCGACTTTTCCAAGTATATACCCGAACTTGAGGTGCTGCCCGTCTACGGCGGTTCGAGCATCGAGAGCCAGATACGCGCCCTGCGTGCCGGCGTACAGATAATCGTAGCGACTCCCGGACGCCTTATAGACCTGATAAACCGCGGAGTGGTAAAACTTGCCGATGTCCATACCGTGGTGCTTGACGAGGCCGACGAGATGCTGAACATGGGATTCGTCGACTCCATCAACGACATACTGTCGCATGTGCCCGACGACCGCAAAATGCTTATGTTCTCGGCCACCATGCCGCCGGAAGTGTCGAAAATCGCCGCGCGTTTCATGAAGGAACCCGAAGAGATAGTCGTAGGCACACGCAACGAGGGTGCCGCTAACGTACGCCACATATACTATATGGTCAACGCACGCGACAAATATCTTGCCCTGAAACGCGTGGCCGACAATTCCCCCAACATCTATGCCATAGTCTTCTGCCGCACCAGACGCGATACCCAGGAAATCGCCGACCGCCTTATAGCCGACGGATATAATGCCGAGGCTCTTCACGGCGACCTGTCGCAGCAGCAGCGCGACATAGTGATGCGCAAGTTCCGCGACGGCGTGATCTCGATGCTGGTGGCTACCGACGTCGCTGCCCGCGGTCTGGATGTCGACGACCTGACACATGTAATAAACTACGGACTGCCCGACGATACGGCTGTATACACACACCGTTCGGGACGAACCGGCCGTGCAGGCAAGACGGGAGTGTCAGTAGCCATAATCCATTCGCGCGAAAAAGGACGCCTGCGTGAAATAGAGCGCATCATAGGCAAGAAATTCGAACATCTCGAAGTGCCCACGCCCGAACATATCATCGAGAAGCAGCTCTACAACCTTGCCGACCGCCTTGAGCGGGTCGACGTCAACGAGGACGAAATCAACAAGTATCTGCCAGGAGTGCTGCGCAAACTTTCGTGGCTTTCTACCGAAGATTTGCTGAAGCGGGTGCTTTCGCTTGAGTTCAACCGCCTGCTCAACTATTATAAGGATGCTCCGAAAATCGATTTCATCGACGATAAGCCCAAAAAAGAGCGCCGCAAGGACAAAGAAGCCTCCGCTCCACGCTCCGACAAAGAAAAAGACCGCCGCACGGCCGAGCGCGGCATGGCCCGTATCTATGTCAATGCCGGCAAGGCCGACGGATTCTTCGCCAAAAACCTTATCGACATGCTCAACCGCTGTGTCGAAGGAGCGCGTGTCGACGTAGGCCGCATCGACCTGCTGCCGGGATATTCGCTTTTCGACGTGCGAAAGGCCGACGCCGCCCGAGTGGTAAGCTCCCTCAAGGGTGCCGATTTCTTCGGCAAGCGCCTCTACAGCGAGCTTGCCGATGCCGAGCGTGACTATGCTTCGGCTTCAGAGCGAAAAGGAGGAAAAGGCAAGGGCGGAAAGTATTCAGGCAAAAAGAAAGAGGATGCTCCCGCCGACCGCAAGCCGAGGCATTTCGGACGAAAGAAGAAAGATTAAAAAAACAGAATGGTGAGAAGGTCAAGGAAAGAAATTTACATCTTGTCAGCCTGTGTCGCGCTACTGTCGCTGCAGAGCGCGTTACGGGTTTCGGCGCGCACTGCCGCCGACTTTTTTGCCGATGCGCCGGTCGGGGTAATAGACACCTTTGACCGCAATACGCGGCTCGACATGCTCGATTATTTCCGCAATGGCATGACTACCGCATCGCAGAATGTGTTCGGCGGCCAATCGCGCATCACGGCCTTGTCCGACAGCAGCCTGACGGTGGAAATTTCTTCACGAAGCCGCATGCAGTTCGCCATGCTGCCGCAGAAATCCGATACGGTGGTGGTTATTATAGAAACCGTCGATACTCCCGTAGCCGACAGCGGCGTCAACTTTTATCGTGCTTCGGACTGGAGCCGCATGGATGTGGACATGCCGAGCCTGCGCGATTTCCTTCCGTCAGTGACGAAAAAATCGCGTCGGATGCCCGACGCAGTGCCTTATATATTCACTACGGCGGAATATAAGCCTGCTTCGGGGCGATTTGTATTCACCAATACTACGGCCGGGAACTACAGTGCCGACGATATGCCTCAGGCGGTGAAAGATATGCCTGACTCGCTCGTCTACACCTTCGACGGCCGCCGCCTGAAGCCATGGAAGCTGTCAGACTGAGTGCGCTCAATGCGCGGATAGGGCGTCTGGTCAATGCCGACTCGTCGCTGCGCGAGGTGTGGGTGACGGCCGAAACGTCCGACCTGCGTGTGTCCGGCGGCCACTGCTACATGGAACTGGTGGACAAGGACGACGACGGCCACACGGTGCGTGCCCGCGCACGTGCTGTGATCTGGGCTTCGGCTTTGCCGCGCGTCGAGGCGCGTTTCTTGGCTGTGACAGGAACGCGCCTGCGTTCCGACATAAAGATAATGGCACGCGTGACGGTGTCGTACCATGCTGTCTACGGGCTGTCGCTCGTGATAAGCGACATAAATCCGGAATACACTGCCGGCGACCTTGTGCGACGCCGCAATGAGATAATCGCGCGTCTGCGTGCCGAGGGAGTGTTCGACCTGAACCGCACTCTTGAGCCGGGGCCCGTACTTAACCGTGTGGCTGTGGTATCGGCTGCCGGAGCCGCCGGCTACGGCGACTTCATACGCCACCTCTATTCCAATCCGCGGCGTTTGCGCTTCTCGACAGAACTTTTTCCTGCCGTTCTGCAGGGCGAGCGTACGGCGTCGAGTGTCATAGCGGCGCTCGAGCGGATAATGGAGCGTGTCGACGAGTTCGACTGTGTGGTGATAATACGCGGCGGCGGAGCTGTGGCCGATCTCGCTTCGTTCGACGACTATGATCTGGCGGCGAATGTTGCGCAGTTTCCTCTACCGGTCATTGTCGGCATAGGTCATGAGCGCGATGTCACGGTGCTCGATTATGTGGCCCATACACGTGTCAAGACCCCGACGGCTGCCGCGGCAATGCTGGTAGCCCACCAGGAGGCCGCGCTCGATGCTTTGCGCGGCACCGCCGCCGAAATAAAGACCCTTGCAGGCTCTTATATAAACGGTCAGCGGCAACAGCTCGCATACATACTCGGTGCTCTTCCGGCTATGTTACGCGCCGTAACCGACGCTCATCGGCGTCGCCTCGGAACGGAAACAGCCTCGGCGATCAGTACGGCGGCAAGCGCGCAGATGCGTATGCAGACCCAGCGGCTCGATTCTCTGGCGATGCTTGTCGACGCACTTTCGCCGCAAGCCACCATGCGCCGCGGATTCGCCATCGCACGCTCCCGAGGCCGGGCACTTACATCGGCTGCGACACTGAGCACGGGCGATGCCATTGAAATCACCCTGGCCGATGGCGCGATCGACGCTACTGTCACCGGCCTGCACATTCCTGAAAAAAATAAGAATTGAATATATGCCAGATTCCATCGAAGAACTCAGCTATAGCCAGGCGCTCGCCGAACTGGAACAGATAGTCGCCACTTTGCGCGGCAACAACTGCGACATCGACCGCCTGACGGCTCTTACACGCCGGGCATCGGAACTCTTGCTCGAATGCCGGCGTCGCCTGACGGCTACCGAAGGCGAACTGGAGCAGATTCTCGCAGGCCTTGAGGCCGCTGCCGGAGAATAGTATCATCAGCTTCCGAACAAAGCGCTGTGCGGCGACGTTGTACTTCTGTAACTTAAAAACTACTGCTATGGCACTGATTAAAACAGAAGGACAGCGCGAGGTGGAAGCCCTTGCACGTATAGAACGACAGATCGAGCGCCGCGAACGTCGCGAGCGTGTGCACCGCATTCTTATTGTAGGTCTGAGCCTGCTCGCCGTCGGTGCGTTCGTGTCGGGGCATCTTACCGGCCGTAACTGCCGGCATCACCGCCGCTGACCGTACAAAAAAAAGCTGCGCCCGAGAGCGCAGCTTTTTCATTTATAAGACCTGTATTATCTCTTATTTCTGGAAGAAACGTTTGTAGAGGCCCTGGAATCCTTGCCCGTGGCGTGCTTCGTCTTTAGCCATTTCGTGTACGGTGTCATGAATAGCGTCGAGATTGAGTTCTTTCGCACGGCGGGCTATACGCATCTTGTCTTCGTTTGCACCGGCTTCTGCTGCCATGCGCTTTTCGAGGTTGGTTTTGGTGTCCCATACGCATTCGCCGAGGAGTTCTGCGAATTTTGACGCATGTTCGGCTTCTTCGAAAGCGTAGCGCTTGAAGGCTTCCGCGATTTCGGGGTATCCTTCGCGGTCGGCCTGGCGCGACATGGCCAGATACATGCCTACTTCGCTGCATTCGCCGTTGAAGTGTGCGGTGAGGTCTTTTATCATTTCTTCGTCGCAGCCTTTGGCAACGCCGATTTCATGCTCGGTGACGAATGTCAGTTCGGCAGTTTCGTCGAGTTCTTTGAATTTGCTTTTGGGTGCGTTGCAGAGGGGGCATTTTTCAGGGGCTTCAGTGCCTTCGTGTACATAGCCGCATACTGTGCAGATGAATTTCTTTTTCATTGTTTATTAATGTGTTTGTTGGTTGTCGTGTGTCAGCCGGAGTTCTTGGCTCCTATGTCTGAATCGTTGTCACAAAAATACGCGATTTCGGGTAGAAGCGCAAATCCGCATGTCGTTTTTTTGTCGCGGGAGGCGTTGGATTTAATGAAAAATACTTAATTTTGGCAAGAACGGAATAGCTATGGAAAGACTGATGCAATATGTGTGGGAGCATCGCCTGATCTTGCCGGCCGATATGCGAAGTGTCGACGGCGAGCGTCTGGAGGTGATCGACACCGGTTTGCTTAATCGTGACGCCGGTCCTGATTTTTTCAATGCCAAGGTGCGTGTCGGCGACCGTACATGGGCCGGTAATGTCGAGGTGCATGTTCGTGCTTCCGACTGGCACCGTCACGGCCACGATGGCGACCGCGCTTATGATTCGGTCATTCTCCATGTGGTGCGCGACAGCGATTGCCGCATATTCCGCAGCAACGGCGAGATGATACCCCAGATGGTGATGACGTGTGCTTCCGATTTCAATAGCCGTTATTCGGCATTGGTCGACAGCGCTTCGATCCCGGCCTGTGCCTCAGGCATAGCATCCGTGCCCGGACTTTATCTGACCGACTGGCTTGCTTCGCTGGCTTTCGAACGCCTTTATGCCAAAGCTGACCGCGTGGAAGAATACTATCGCACACTTGGCAGCTGGAATGCCGCTGTCTATGCCACGCTTGCCCGTGCTCTCGGTTTCGGGCTGAACGGCGACGCTTTCGAGCGTGTTGCCCGGGCAACACCTCTCTCCGTCATGCTCAAACATGCCGATTCTCCGGCAGCTGTCGAAGGAATGCTTTTCGGGCAGGCCGGAATGCTCGGCGACGACAATCCTGACAGGGATTCGGTTTATGTACAAGCTCTCAGGCGCGAATATGAGTTCATGCGTCATAAGTTCGGTTTGCGGCAGCCTGAGGGCATGATATGGAAAATGGCCCGCACACGTCCGCAGAACTTTCCGCATCGCCGTCTGGCGGTTCTGGCGGCTTTTGTGGCGGGAGGTTTCCGCATCGGAGCTGAAATAATGCGAATAGGAAACGAAAACGATGCCCGTGCCCTTTTCGATGTAGATCTGAAAGGATACTGGGCGCGCCGGCATACTTTCGGCTCTGAGAGCGCGCGAAGTGCGCGCGCCTTGAGCGATGCGTCTGTCAATACGCTTATAATAAATGTGGTCGTGCCGGTGCTGTATGCTTACGGAACTGTCTGCGGCTATACAGACCGTATCGATCTTGCCGTAGATCTTCTTCAGAGCCTTAAGCCTGAGAATAATTCCGTGGTGGCGGCTTTTACAGCCGCAGGCATTTCTTGCCGCGACGCTTTCAGCTCACAGGCGCTGGTGGAATTGCGTCGCAACTATTGCGACACCCGCAAATGCCTTTACTGCCGTATCGGTCACCGTCTGCTTTCGCAGCTTGCCAGACAGGAATGAGTCCGGCGTGATTGCGTTAGACCGGTGTTTCTCAGACGAGTTTTGAGAAAGAAGCCGGGAGCGGACAGCTGAAGTTCATGTCGCGCCGTGTGACGGGATGGACGAAGCGCAGCGTGCGCGCATGGAGGGCGAGGCGGTGTATTGGCGATTCGTCGGAGCCATAGCGGCGGTCGCCGACAATAGGATGGCCGGAATCCTTGAGATGTACGCGTATCTGGTTTTTGCGGCCTGTGGCAAGGTTCAGTTCCAGAAGGGTGTAGGGTCCGCGGTGGCCGACGGTGCGATAGCGGGTTACGGCCAGTTGTCCCTCTTCGGGATTTTGCGTTGAATATACCTCGTGGGCGGAGTTTTCGGTCAGATAGCTGCGGATTTCTCCTTCGGCAGGCTCCATCCGGCCGCGTATGATGGCATTATAGCAGCGTTCGAGCACCATGTTGTTCCAGTTATGCTGCATGGTTTCCTTGGCTTGGGTGTTCTTGGCGAACATCATCAGGCCGGAGGTGTGCTGGTCGAGGCGGTGCACGATAAAAATCTTGTTGCGCTGGTCCTTGCGCTTGAGATATTCGCGCAGGATGGAATAGGCTGTTCCTTCCTTTATGCTGTCGGTGCCTACCGACAGCAGTCCGTAGCCCTTGTTTACGACAAGGATGTCGTCGTCCTCGTAGACAATCTTTATGCGCGGATGGCTGAATGTCTGGAATTCACGTGAAGTGTTTACGCTGACCGTGTTGCCCGGAAACAACTCTGTGTCGAACTGTGTCGTGACATTCTGCCCTACCATCACCTGACGGTGTTTCAGATAGTCCTTGACTGTCGTGCGCTTGCGGTCAGGCATTGCCGAGAAGAGGAAATCGAGCAATTTTGTCTGAGATGTCACGTTGAAAGTCAGGATAATGTCGGGACGTGCGGGTGCCATGCGGGCACCGGGCTTGAAGGGTAGGGGATTTTTTGCCATTTTGTCGGTCGTGGATGATGTCGGTGCGTGCTGTTTTTATTTTTTTGTACGTCGGCCGGCAGCGCTGCGGCGAGGTTTTTCGGGTGCGGCATCGGCTTCGCTGACGATTTTCATCGCCTGCTCGAATGTCAGTGCCGCGGGGTCGGTGACTGTCTTCGGAATCTTGTAGTTCTTTTTGCGGTAGGCGATGTATATGCCGTATCGGCCGTTGAGAATCTGCAGATCCGGGTCTTCAGTGAATTCGCGTACGATTTTTTTAGCTGCTTCCGCCCGTTTGGCGACGATAAGTTCTATGGCGCCGTCGAGATTGAGTTCGGTAGGTGCTGTTTCCTTTGGAATGGATACGAAATTGCCGCGGTGGCGCACGTATGGACCGAAGCGCCCTACGGCTACCGTCACTTCGGCATCTTCGAATGTTCCGAGCACGCGGGGGAATTCGAAGAGTTTCAGGGCTTCTTCAAGGGTGATTGTGCTGACCGACTGATCTTTGAGCAGTGTGGCGAAGCGGGGCTTGTGTTCGCTTTCGCTTTCACCGATTTGCACTACGGGGCCGTAGCGGCCGATTTTCACGCTTACGGGTTCGCCTGTGGCGGGGTCTTTGCCGAGCACGCGTTCGCCGAACTTGTGGGCACCGCTGATTGTCATCGCTCCTTCCACCGAGGGGTGGAAAAGGGTGTAGAACTGTTGTATTTCGTCGCTCCATGGCAGTTCGCCTTCGGCTATGCGGTCGAATTTTTCTTCTATGCGCGCCGTGAAGTTGTAGTCGAGTATGTCGGGGAAATATTCGGTCAGGAAGTCGTTGACTATGGTTCCTATGTCGGTCGGCACCAGACGTCCTTTTTCCGAACCAGTGGTTTCATATCGTGTTTCGGCCTGTATGTCGGGTGTACCGGCATGAATGACCATGGTTTCGAACGGACGTTCGCTTCCTTCTTTTTCTCCACGTGCAACATATTCGCGAGCCTGTATGGTGGAGATTGTTGGGGCGTAGGTCGACGGACGTCCTATGCCGAGTTCTTCCATTTTTTTCACCAGCGATGCTTCGGAGTAGCGCGGGGGCTGCTGGGTGAAGCGTTCGGTGGCTTCTATCTCGCTGTAGTCGAGGCTGTCGCCGATGGCTACTGCCGGCAGGATGTTTTCGGTGCTGTCGGCAGTGTCGTCGTCGGTGCTTTCGATGTAGACGCGCAGGAAACCGTCGAATTTGACTACTTCGCCGGTGGCGACAAAGTTGCCGGCGACGGCTGACGAGCGTATGTCGACCACGGTTTTTTCGATTTCGGCGTCGGCCATCTGCGATGCTATGGCGCGTTTATGGATCAGGGCGTAGAGGCGTTTTTCCTGAGCTGTGCCTTCTTCGAGTGTGGCGCGTTCGATGTAGGTGGGGCGTATGGCCTCGTGTGCCTCCTGAGCGCCTTTGGCCTTGGTGTGGTAGCGGCGCACGTGCAGATAGCGTTCGCCGAGCTTTCCGGTGATTTCAGCGGATATTGCGGCAATGGCTTCTTCGGAGAGGTTCAGCGAGTCGGTACGCATGTAGGTGATGTGCCCGTTTTCGTAGAGGCGCTGCGCCACCATCATGGTCTGTGATACTGTGAAACCGAGCTTTCGCGAAGCTTCCTGCTGGAGAGTGGAAGTTGTGAAAGGCGGCGCGGGAGATTTTTTCAGGGGTTTGACGGCGACGTCGCCTACGGTGAAGTGTGCGCCGTCGCAGGCGGCCAGAAAGGCGTGGGCTTCGTCGTGGGAGTGCAAGCGTCGGTCGAGTTCGGCGCGCAAGGTGCCCTTGACACCGGCCGGGCGGAATGTGCCGCGCACGCGGTAGTAGGGTTCGCTGACGAAGTGCTTTATCTCGTTCTCGCGTTCTACGATAAGGCGCACGGCCACCGACTGCACGCGTCCGGCCGAGAGCGCCGGTTTGAGTCGTTTCCAGAGCACGGGCGAAAGCTCGAATCCAACGATGCGGTCGAGGACGCGGCGTGCCTGTTGGGCGTCGACGCGGTTTATGTCGATGTCGCGCGGGTTGGCTATGGCATTCAGTATGGCTTTCTTTGTGATTTCGTGGAACACTATGCGCCGGGTGTTTTCCGGTTTCAGTTCCAGAACCTCGTACAGGTGCCATGCGATGGCTTCTCCTTCGCGGTCTTCATCGGATGCGAGCCATACGGTGTCGGCTTGGGCGGCGGCTTTGCGCAGTTCGGACACAAGCTGGGTCTTGTCGTCGGGAATTTCGTAGACGGGTTGGAAGCCGTTGTCGACGTCGATGCTGAAATTTCTTTTTTTCAGGTCGCGTATGTGACCGTAGCTCGACATGACGCGGTAGTCGGGGCCGAGGAACTTTTCTATTGTTTTTGCCTTTGCGGGCGATTCGACGATGACAAGATTGGAGGGTGTGCTCATATTCTTTTCTGTTTTCGGACGACAAAATTACACATTCTTATTTATATAATGTGTATGCCGTCAAAAAAATTAACAAAACTTCGCCCGTGAACGGTTTTCATCGGGCGAAGCAGGGGGTGTATGTCAATGGGAATTCATTCTCCTTTTTCCTCGAATTCTTTCTGCGCCTGTGCGAGGCGGGCCTGTGATTCTGGGTCTTTCTGCCAGTGGAAGGGAACGAAATTGCTTTCGGGATTGACCCATGACGGTTTGCGGAAATGCAGTATCACGAAGGGAAGAATCACGAACAGTGCCACTCCTCCGAAAAGTACTCCGTACCACACGCTGTTCGAACCCATCGGAATCTGGTCGGGCGGGAAGAAGCTGAGAACGAAAGCCAGCATGGAGCCGAGGAATCCCACACCTCCGATAAGCCACATCAGCCAGTTGCCGCGCCGGCCTATGCGGAAAGGCCGCGGTGTGTCCTTCATTGTGTAGCGCAGATAGATGGCGGCTCCGAACATCAGAAGGTATGCGATCAGGTAGAGCAGTACCGTCAGCTGCGAGAGTATCTGGTAGAAGCTTTCAACCGACGGCATTACTACGAAAAGCAGCGATAGCAGAGTGACGGCTCCGCCCTGGATGTAAAGAATGTTTTTCTGGACGCCTGCGCGGTTTGTTTTCTGGAAGAAAGGCGGCAGATATCCGGCCTGCCCTACGGCGAATACGCCTTTCGACGGTCCGGCAACCCATGTGAGGACACCGGCAAGAACTCCGAAGGCCAGGGCTATGGCTATCACGGGTGTGAACCAGCTCATGTGGAAAGCGGCCATGTAGTTGTCGAATCCTACCAGAAGGCTTTGTACGAGATTTATATCCTTGGCCGGGATTATGATTCCGAGGGCGTAGGTGCCGAGCACGAATATCAGCACCGTGACCAGTGCTCCGCCAAGGACGGCTTTGGGATAGTTGACTGTCGGGTTCCTGACGTCGCGCACGTGTATGCCCGACATCTCCATTCCGGCATAGAACAGGAAAATCGATGCGGCCAGCACTACGTTGTCGAAGTTTGAAAAATCAGGCCAGAAGCTGCCTTGGAAGCTCATCTGTGATTGTCCTCCGGTGGCCAGATATATCACACCGCAGACCACAAGCAGGCCGGCCGGAATTATTGTGCCTATGATGCCTCCGATCTTCGATACTTTTCCGACCCATCCGAGTCCTTTCATGGATATAAGTGTCGCAAGCCAGTAGATGGCCAGCACCACTGCTATCGTGTAGAATTTATTGGAAGCAAGATGGGAGTCGGCCGTATGGTCAAGACCGATGAATGCAAGCGATACGGCTCCGAATGTAAGCACGGTCGGAAACCATATTGTGCTCTCCACCCATTGAAGCCAGATTCCGAGAAATCCGGCTTTGCGTCCGAATGCCTCGCCTATCCAGCGGAACATGCCGCCTTGCTGGTAGGGGAACATTGCCGCGAGTTCGGCGGCTACGAGAGATACGGGTATAAGGAACACAATGGCGGCAAAAAGGTAATAGAAAGCCGAACTCATTCCATATTCCGCCTCAGCCGGTAGTCCGCGCAGTGAAACCACTGCCACGATGTTCATTATCATCAGTGTGAACACGCCGAGTTTGGCCGTTGTCTTCACTGCCGTTTTTTTCGACGGGCTTCCCGCCGCGGGAGTTGTCGGGTTTGTTTCCATGATAAATCAGAATAAATGGTTGATGCTGTCAATCCGGCCGGCTGTTTGGTAGCCGGCCGGATATATCTGTCTGTTTTACCGGTATGCTTTATTTGCCGGTGTGGTTGAACGACTTGGCCGTAAGAGGAATGTTTTTCTCCATGGCTATGCGTGTAGGGGTGGGGTACTCGAGCGCGTTGAGTTCCTTGAGCGCGAAGCGTATGTCGCCGATGAGCTGGTCGGCCATGTCGCGGCTGAATCCCTGTTTGCAAAGCACGCGCATAACCACGATGTCCTGTATGTCGGCGGGAAGGGTATATGCCGGTACCATCCATCCTTTCTGTGCGAGTTTGTCCTGCAGGTCGAACAGTGTCCACTTTGCAGTTTTCTGATAATCGGGTTTCATCAGCCATGCCAAAATCGGGTTGGGAACTTCCAGCGAGTATGGCCGGAATTCTGCCATTTCTCCTACGGTGTCGTGTATATATTTGGCTATGGCGAGCGAGTTGGCCTGAATTTCCTTATATCCTTCGAAGCCGAGGCGTATGAACTGGTAGTATTGGCCCAATATCTGTGCGGCAGGGCGTGAGAAGTTAAGCCCGACCTGACTGATTTCCGCTCCGAGATAGTTGACGCTGAACGACATCACGTCAGGCAGCCATTGCTTGTCTTTCCATACGACCCAGCCGAGTCCCGGATATACCAGCCCGAATTTATGGCCTGAAGTGCTGATCGACAGCACCCATTTAAGACGGAAGTCCCACTTTCGCTCGGGATCGAGGAAAGGCAGAATGAATCCGCCGCTTGCAGCATCGACGTGGATTGGGATGTTGTAGCCGGTGCTGGCGTTGAATTCGTCGAGTGCGGCGTCGAGTGCCTCGACATCGTCGTTCAGACCTGTCCAGGTCACGCCTTGTATAGGAACGATGCAGATAGTGTTCTCGTCGCACATTTTAAGCGCTTCCTGCGGGTCGAGGGTTGTTTTTTCGAGAGTCAATGGAACCTGTCGCATTTCGATCTGCCATAGCTGGGCGAATTTCTCCCATACGACCTGATAGCCGGTGGAGATTACGAAATTCGGTTTGTCGAACGGTTTTCCTTCTTTCTGCCTGCGCTCGCGCCATCGTATCCAAGCGGCTATGCCTCCGAGCATACATGCTTCCGAGGAGCCTATGGCCAGAGCGCCGGTTTTCCATGCGGCTTTTTCCGGAGTGTTCCATAGGTTTGCTATTATATTGATACACTTGCCGTTCATTACGGCTATGCGCGGATATTCCGTTTCGTCGATGTAGTTGATGTTGATGGCTTCGTTCATCAGTCGGGTGGCATATTCGTCCATGTAGGTGGTGACGAAAGTTGCCAGATTCAGGCGTGGTTGTGTCTGGGCGAAAGTTTCGTCCTTTACCATCTGATAGGCTATGTCGGGATTTGTCGGGCCGTCGGGAATTTTATCGACCGGAGAAGGTTGCAGCATTGCGTCGGATCCGAACACATTGGTTTTTGAATCGCCTTGGCGAAAGTTTTTGTCAATCATGATAGGGTAGTTTTTTAGTTTGTTGTATGGTATTGTTATGAACCTGACCTGACAAACCTGTTGTGTGTTCGGAGGCAGTTTCTTATTATGCCTTGTATTAATATATACAACCGACGCCCGTTAAAGTTTTCAACGGGCGCATATAGAATTCGCGTCAAATTGTAGTTCGGTGTGTTTTTACTCGGGGTGCTGGTTATATGCCTATGTGTCGGAGAAAATTTTCGAGGCGGATATTGAGTGTTTCATCGCCGGCGGCAGCCGCATAGCGGTCGAGCCGGCGCCAGTTCATTATCGCTATCATGCGCAGGGTGTCGAATTTAAGGCGGCAGGCGGCGTCGGGTTCGAACAGCAGGAGGTCGAGCAAGGCTTTTTCGGGTGTGGCCATGTTGATTTCCCGGTCGCCCATGATTGTCACTTTTCCGTAGCCGTACATGTGGCTGTCGTCGGCGGAGAAGTAGCGGTAGTCGCCGAAGAGGTTGGAAATTTCGCATGCGGTATCCGTTGTCACGCATGTGAACGCCTTTGGAGGGTCGGCTATTATATTATGGAGTCCGAGAGCCGTCTGCATGCTTATGTATGACGGACGGCGTATTTTGCCTGCGAAGAGCAGGGGCGAGTCGGGAAAATTTTTCCATGTGGAGAATGCGAACAGTCCTTGCTTGTCAAGGCTTACTATGTCGCCGTCGTCGAGCCAGCGTGCTATGTCCGCCGGATCGAATTCAGGATGTGCGGCCAGAACTTCGTCGATGGTAAAGCATCCGTGGCAGTGCCATTGTTTATGGAAAGCCATGTAATTCATCGCCTGACGAGAGCTGATGATAAGCGTGCGACGATGAAGACGGCGGCCAGAAGGAGGACGATAAGGGCGGAGCAGGGGACGTCTATGACGGTGGACAGCGCCAGACCTCCGAGCGAGCACAGGGCGGCGACCAGAGCCGACCATAGGGCGAGCGGCGCGAAGCGGTGGGTGAAAATCTCGGCGGTCATCACCGGCAAGGAGAGCATGGACATCAGCAGCATTATGCCTACGAGGCGTATGGTAAGCACGATGCAGACGGCTACAAGTACGGTCATGGCGTAGGATATGAAGCGCACGGGCAGGCCTATAACCGAGGCGAAGTCGGCGTCGAAGGCTACAGCCACGATGCGTCGGCGCAGTAGCGCGAAGAATGCGGCGAGCACTACGGTAAATATCGCGAAGGCCTGCAGGTCGGCGGCGGAAACGGTCATTATGTTGCCGAACAGGAATGCGTTCAGTTCGGGTACATAGCCGGGGGTAAGGAATACGAACATGGTGCCGACGGCCATGCCGAGTGCCCACACGACGGCTATGGCGGAGTCTTCGCGCAGATTGAAGCGTCCCGACATCCACTGTACTCCCACCGACGAGCCTATGGCGAACAGGGCTGCAGTGACTATGGGATTGATTCCGAGAAAATACCCGAGTCCGAGTCCTCCGAAGCAGGCATGGGTGACACCGCCGGCTATGGAGGTCAGGCGGCGTGCCACGATATATGTGCCTATAAGGCCGGCACAGATGCTCAGGAGCAACGATGCCGCCATCGCATAGCGGAAGAATGGATAGTCGAGGTAGGACAACATATAGTTTAGGGTTTAATGTTTAGGGTTTAGAGTTTATAGAATTCATGTAGGGACGTGCCGTGGCACGTCTGGTTTTGGGGGTTAGAGATGAGAGAATTTATGGATGGGTGTGTCCTTGCATCTGTATTGCCGTGTTTCTATCTAACTTGCGTCACAGAGGATGCTTGGCTTTTACTTCATAGACTTCCTCATTTTCCATTTCTCCGTGCCCGTTCTTCGCCGACTATAAGGAGCAGCTCGTCGCGTACGTCGGCCGGAAGCTCTATGGAGCGTAGTTGCAGGCTGCGTGCCCAGCCGGCAATGTCGTCGGGGAGGAGTGTAAGCAGTATGTCGCGGAATTCTTCTGTTTCGCTTTCGGTGTAGCTTTCGGCATTGCGTCCCCGGAAACGGTCGAGTTCCTCGTCGTCGTAGTATTCCACCTCGGGAGATACGGCCGCCAACAGCGAGTCGCGCTCGCAGCTTATGTGCATGCCGCAACAGCCTTCTTCGGCTGCGGCGTCGGCAGTGGCGGCATCGGGCTGTGCGGGAGTGTCTTCGGTTTTATCGTCGCCGTGCAGGCGGTGGGATACATACAGAAGCGCTCCGACGCCGGCGATGGCGCCGGCAAGGATAAGTATCAGTTCCATGGCGGCTTCAGTCGGCAACCGGCTCCTCGACCGGCATCGACGCGTCGGCCAGCCGGAAACCGGCACCGGCCAGGTCAGACCAGAAAGCGGGATATGATTTGTCGACCACTTCCACATCGCGTACCACCATGCCGGGGATGAAGACTGCGGCGGGAGCGAAAGCCATGGCCAGACGGTGGTCGCCGTAGGTGTAGACGGCGGGAAGTTCCGTCACAGGCATACGGCGTCCGTCCCAGCTTATGGTGTCGTCGTTTTCCATTTCCATCATGACGCCGAATTTGCGCATTTCGGTCATAAGAGCCGCCAGGCGGTCGGATTCTTTGTGGCGCAGTGCTCCGACTCCGGTAAGGCGCAAGGGCATTCCTATCATGCCGGCGGTGACGACTACGGCTGGCACGGCATCGGGCATGTCCGCCATGTCGGCGTCGAGTCGGGAATACAGATCGGGGGTGGCGGACAGTTCGAGTCCTTCTTCGGTGAATTCCGACAGTACACCCATCCGCTCGAAGAGCGAGGCTACGGCGCGGTCGCCCTGCAGTTCGTCGCCGCGCGGGCCGCGGACGGTGACCCATCCGGCTGTCAGTGCGGCGATCTCATACCAGAAAGTGGCGGCGCTCCAGTCGGTTTCGGCATCGGACGGACAAGGCCTGTAAGGTGTGTTGGCCACGGCTACGGAGTCGCGGTCTGTTTCGACATCGATTCCGCGCCGTCGCATCATTTCGGCGGTCATGTTTATGTATGGCATCGACCGCATGTCGGGCGGCAGGATTATACGCAGCGGCGCGGCCATTACGGGTGCCACCATCATCATGGCGGATATGAACTGTGAGCTGAGTCCGGACTCTACCGTCAGCTCTCCTCCTGCGAGGGTGGTGCCTGATATCCGCAAGGGCGGGAAGCCGTCTTCGCCGAGGTATTCGATTTTTGCACCCATTGCGCGCAGAGCGTCGACCAGCGGGCCTATCGGGCGGTGGTGCATGCGTTCGTTTCCGTCGAGTATGGCTTCGTGCCCGGGCATGGCGGCAAAAAGAGCTGTGAGGAAACGCATGGCGGTGCCGGCGGCTCCTACGTTGTCGGGGTTGCCGTTGCGGTGGTTTTCGAGTATATAGCGCAACACGCGGGTATCGGTGCAGTCGGCTGTTTCTTCTGCGGCGGGCAATGCCAGCGCTCCCGGTGTAAGGTAGGCCATTATTAATGCGCGGGCACTGATGCTTTTGCTCAGGGGCAGGGCGACGGCGGTTTCGAGAATTTCGTCCGGAGGGTATATTCGATAGTCCATTGTCAATGTTCAGATTGTGTTTTCGACAGCTACCGTGCTGCCTACTACGGCCTGACGTAGCTTTTCAAGGGCGTCGGCCAGTACGCAGCGGGGAGTGCCGACGTTCAGGCGTGCGAATCCTTCGCCCTGGCTGCCGAACATGGTGCCGTCGTTGAGTGCAAGATGGGCTTTGTCCATCAGCAGTTTCATGATTTCGGACTGCGGCAGGTGCATTTCGGTGAAGTCGAGCCAAAGCAGGAAAGAAGCCTCGGGGAGTACCACACGCAGCCCGGGGATGTGTTCGGCTATGAAGTCGCGGGCGAAAGCGATGTTGCTTTCCACGTAGGCGAGCATCTGATCGAGCCAGGCCTCGCCGTTGCGGTAGGCTGCTTCTGCGCCTATGGCCGATATGATTACCGGCTGGCTGAATTCGTTCACTTCAAGCCATCCGTAGTAAGGTTTGCGTATCTCGGGGTTTTTGACCGCCATCCACGAGCTGACCAGCCCCGGAATGTTGAATGTCTTCGACGGTGCGGCAAGCATTATCCCGACAGCCTCGGCGTCGGCGCCGCAGGCCAGGAAGGGGATGTGACGGCGTCCGGCAAGCATCAGGTCGCCGTGGATCTCGTCGCTGACAACCAGTACGTCGGATGCCCGGCATATTGCAGCGACTTCGCGCAGGGTGGCTTCGTCCCATTGCAGTCCTATGGGGTTGTGTGGGTTGCAGAGAATCATAAGCCGCGGCCGTTCAGCTTCGACTATGCGGCGCAGGCCGTCGAGGTCCATGCGGTAGTTGCCGTCGGCATCGCGCAGCAGAGGGTTCTCGACCACGCGGCGTCCGTTGCCTTCGACTACGGTGCGGAAAGGCGTGTAGACCGGCGGCTGGATCACTACTCCGTCGCCTTCGCGGGTGAAATAATTTACGGCCAGTGCGATGCCTTTTACTACTCCGGGCACGAATGCCAGTTCGTCGCGGCCGATGGCAAAGCCGTGGCGCCGGCGGCACCAGTCGATTATCGACTGCCAGTAGCTTTCGGAAGCGTCGGAGTATCCGAGTACGGGGTGGTCGAGGCGCCTGCGCAGAGCGGCGGTGATCTCGGGGCATACGGCAAAGTCGAGATCGGCGATCCATAGCGGGGTGAGGTCGTGTCGGCCGAATACGGCGTCGAGGCGGTCGATTTTAGCCGCGGAAGTGCCGTGGCGGTCAATCACGCTGTCGAAATCATAAACCGGAGTGTTCATGGCTTTGGGAGATTGCGGTTAATGTTGCAAATGTAGACAAAATCCGCGAAAAAGCGCAATTGCGCATGTGTATTTTGAGCGTTGTGGAGTGCTCTTCGGGGATTTTTTGCTAATTTTGAGGCATGAACACTAAAAAGGAAAGGCCGTTGGCCGACCGGCTCATTGTGGGTTGCGACGCCAAGCGTGCCGTCATGAATAATACGGGGCTGGGAAACTATAGCCGATATGTGGTAAATATCATGTCGGCAGCCTACCCGTCGACGCGTTTCAGGCTATATTCCCCCGCAGAGCGCGACAACGATCGCCTGCAGCCTCTGCTGGAACGCGACAATGTCGAGCTTGCCGTGCCGCGCCTGCGTCCCGACTGCGGGCTGACGCGCGCTCTGTGGCGCACGATCGATATGCCGCTGGACCTGCGGCGCGACGATGTCACACTTTACCACGGGCTGAGCAACGAGCTGCCGCTGACCATAGGCGGTGTGTGTCCGGCCGTGGTGACAATCCACGACCTTATATGGCGTCGTGTCCCCGGCGATTATTCGGCGATAGACCGTCGGCTGTACGACTTCAAGTACGGACGCTCGGCGCGTCTGGCCACACGCGTGATAGCCATAAGCGAGTGCACGCGCCGCGACCTGACCGCCGACTTCGGCATAGACCCTGCGAAAATAGACGTTATCTATCAGGGTGTCGACCCGGTGTTCAGCCTCGGCGTAGACAGCGCCGCCAAAGCTCGTGTACGCCGGAAATATAAGCTGCCTGAGCGCTATATCGCGGCTGTAGGCACCGTCGAGGGACGAAAGAACCAGATGCTTGCCCTACGCGCAATGGAGCGTCTGCCGGAATCGGTGAGTCTTGTGATTCTCGGACGTTTCCGCGGCGACTATGGCCGTAAGGTCGAACGTTTCATAGCGTCGGCAGGACTGTCGGACCGCGTCATACATCTGCAAGGAGTGCCACTTGCCGATATTCCCGCCATATATTCCGCCGCCGCATTTTCGAGTTATACATCGCGTTATGAAGGCTTCGGGCTGCCTGTGGTTGAATCGCTCACGTCGGGCTGTCCTGTCATTGCCGCCGCGGGTTCGTGTCTGGAGGAAGCCGGAGGCAGGGGTGCCGTATATGTCGACCCTGACGATGTGGATGCCTATGTGGAAGCGGCGAAGATGCTTCTCGACGACCGTTACCGCCACGACCGCCTTGCCGATGAGGGACGCCGCCATGTGCGCCGTTTCTCGGCCGAGAACTTCGCCAAGGCCAC
>ERZ778503.483-NODE-483-length-32847-cov-6.816388_pt1 | contig 32847 bp, 25 predicted proteins | sample MGYA00510047_ERZ778503 | MGnify/ENA primary metagenome ERZ778503 (study PRJEB29527, sample SAMN07138965) | mouse gut metagenome | material: feces | host: mouse | place: China:Nanjing | collected 2016-01-25 ... | reverse complement strand
CAATCCGTGGTATCATAGGGGGCAAAATACCTTTTGACCCCAACATCATAATATTAGGTCTTTGCTATCGACTTCTTTTGTGACAAACATTCACCCCATAGAATTAATTCTGCATGGCTAAACTGTTGTCTATATTTGTTTATTTGCGCCATGTTGAAGTCGCAAACCGATTTCGATTCTGTTTGAGTAAATTCTCCGCAACCTCATTTCCAGCCATTACCATCAAATGGTCTGTCTCTCGGATAATATAATCTGCTGAAGGCATAACACTCATTTCATCCTCATGCTTTTTCTTAATACCAAGTATAGAAATCTTGTGTTTTGCAGCAATGTCAGACTCCCTAATACTCTTTCCAACCCACTCCTTGAGCGGCGGCACCTCATAGATGCCAAAAGTACCTGGCAAATCAATATAGTCAAAAAGATTGTCAAGACTATAACGCTCTGCCCATTTTTCCGCAATATCCTTGTCTGGATAAATAACCTCATCCGCACCATTTCGCAGCAAAAACTTTGCCTGAATATCTCTGGTTGCCTTGCTGACCACTCGTTTTGCTCCCAACTCTTTCACAAGACTTGTGATTTCCAAACTACTCTGGAAATTTGTGCCAATGCAGATAAACACCACATCAAAGTTCCTGATTCCAATACTCTTTAGCACTTCCTCATTGGTACAATCCCCAATTCTAGTACTAGTCGCATAGGGTACCATATCCTCCAGTTTTTCCTCATCCTCATCCACAATCATAACGTCATGCTCATGCTCTAAAAAATTTTTTGCCAAATGATGTCCAAAACGACCCATTCCAATAATCAATATTGATTTCATTTCAATCTCCTTTTATCCCACAATTATTTTTTCCTGCGGCTGACGGACAGACGCAGAAGTGTTTTTCTGTGCAAACACCAGTGCGAAAGAAAGACTTCCCAATCGCCCGCAATACATTAATACGATTATAATAACTCGTGCTATCATATTTAAATCTCTTGTAATTCCAACGGTCATTCCAGCAGTTCCAATGGCAGAGAGAACCTCAAACAAAACATCTTCAAAATTTAATAACGGTTGTAATGCCATTATAATAACAGTTGCTACTATTGTCAGTGTGGCGTTGATAATCACAACTGCATTTGCTTTTTTAACGACTTCATCTGTGAGGCGTCTTCCAAAAAGGTTAATATCCTCTTTATTTAATACCATCGCCACAGCATAAAATAACAGTACCACCATTGAGGTCGTCTTTACTCCACCTGCTGTGGAACCCGGACTTCCACCAATAAACATCATTACCATTGTCAGTAATTTTCCTGCGTTTGACAATGCTGCTGTGTCTACAGAATTAAACCCTGCTGTTCTTGGGGTGACAGAGGAGAACAACGCACCCAAAAATCTTTGTAATGGATTCATACCGACAAAAGCCGCATCCTTTTCTGTAATTAAAAACAGAATTGTGCCAACCACAGTCAATAGAAACGTCACAGTAATTACAATTTTACTATGCAGTAGATAGTGCTTAAAATGCCATTTGTTGCGCGCCACATCATCCCAGACAATAAAGCCAATTCCCCCCACTATAATCAAAGTTACTATCACAAGATTCACCAGCACATCTCCCTCAAATGCAACCAGAGAAGAATATGCCTCATTGGTTCCCATTAAATCAAAACCACCATTACAAAACGCAGACACCGCATGAAACACGGAAAAATAAATTCCCTTTATTGGTCCAAACTGTGGTACAAATCGAAATGCAAGCAAAATCGCCCCCAAAAGTTCAATACAAAGTGCTCCCTGAACAATTTTTTTGACTAGGCGGACAACCCCTGCAATTTCCAGCGCGTTAACACTCTCCTGCAATTGTTCCCGTTCCTGCAATCCAATGCGCTTTTTAAGAAGCACCGAAATGTAAGCACCAATTGTCATAAACCCCAGACCGCCAACTTGTATCATACAGAGTATAACAAGCTGTCCAAATGTAGTCCAATTCTGATAGGTATCTGCCACAACAAGTCCTGTCACACAAGTCGCAGAAGTCGCCGTAAAAAGTGCATTCAGGAAATTTCCTTGACCAGACTTATTCGCAAAGGGCAGTGTAAGTAACAATGCCCCTATTAGAATAATCGTTGCAAATCCAAATGCAATCAGCCTTGTAGTTGACTTTTTGGCTTTTGGTTTCTTATTGTTTAATTCTAATACCATGATATTTTTTATCCTTTATTTTTTATCTTTTTTTAATATTACAGACCAATGTTAATTATATCACTTTTACTATATAAAACAAGAGCATCATCAAATCATTTCTTTTATCATAAAATGTATTGAAAAACATTCTTTTGAAAATGAGTCCAATACATTTTATAAAATGTAAATAAAAAACGATATTAAACATAATGCACAGAACAAATCAGATGCGCCTAATTATCATAATTTACATGAATACTTGTTCCAATAAAAGTGAAGAACGCCAAACACAAAATTGTGTTTGGCGTTCTTCACTTTTAAAGACGTACTTATCTCGATAATTTCCGGCAAATATCGAACTGATATTCGTCTATTCCTTTCTTCATATTCAGTGCTTCCTCAATATCATAATCCACAAAAGAACCATGCTTGTATGCCACAACTCTGTTTGACTTGCCACCACAGAGAATATCCGCCGCATACGCACCCATAATCGATGCATAAAATCTGTCTTTACAGGTTGGATTACCGCCGCGCTGCAAATAACCAAGGATTGTCGCTCTTGTCTCAATTCCTGTCGCTGCCTCAATTCTCTTTGCCATTGATGTAGAGTGACCAATACCTTCTGCATTCACAATTAGATGATGTGTCTTTCCTTTCTTTCTACTTCTAACAATATTATTAATCAATTCCTGTTCATCAAAATTATACTTTTCTGGAATGAGAATATCTTCTGCACCGTTAGCAACGCCTGTCCAGAGTGCAATATAACCAGCATGTCTTCCCATAACTTCAATGATAGAACACCGCTCATGAGAAGAAGATGTATCTCTTACCTTATCAATTGCCTCCATAGCTGTATTGATCGCTGTATCAAATCCAATAGTATATTCAGTACATGCAATGTCAAGGTCAATCGTTCCCGGAACGCCAACTGTATTGATACCATGTCTTGCAAGTCCCTGCGCGCCTCTGTAAGAGCCATCACCACCAATCACAACAAGTCCATCAATCCCATGTTTATGGCAAATTTCCGCAGCCATCTGTTGTATATTATCTTCCTTAAATTCAAGACATCTTGCTGTGCCGAGAATTGTGCCACCTTTCTGAATAATGTCAGCCACACTGTATGCCTTCATATCGACAATCTCCTCATTGAGAAGTCCCATGTAGCCACGCTTAATTCCCTTCACCTTCACACCATTTGTCAGACCTTTTCTTACCACTGCACGAATAGCAGCATTCATTCCCGGTGCATCCCCCCCGCTTGTCAATACACCTATCGTCTTGATTTCACTAGACATCGTTTTACCTCCTATTAATAAAAATATCCCCTGTTTTGCCCAAGCCTATAACACTTCTGCATTATATAATCCGTATCATTCGCGAAAGTATTTGTTCGCGTAATCATAAATATTTTAAACCTTTTTTTCTTATATTACAATATTTATTGATAATTTTTTATCAAATCTTGTGGAAGTTCATTACTTTTCACATCCGCGCCATACACTTGTTGCATGATGTCACATCCAGCACCAAAATGCCTGCTTTGTGACATTTTATATGCAGGCTTGCAAAAAATATTATCCTACCACTTTAACATTCTCCTCACCAAACAAATTGCGCAATTTGTCGAGTATTGCTCTGTCCGCTTTTATATTTCGATTTGGTGGCAATGTCTTTTTTTGATGTGTTTCTTCTATATATATAATAACATTGTCTATCCCTTCTGATTCATAGATAGCATCAAACAAAGTAGCTTCCTTGCTGACATAAGTGTTCATATCTGGAAACTTCAGCCAAACCTTTCTTGGAATCTCATCAAACGCGGTGATCTGCTCACAAATTAATTTGCCGTCGCGCTCATCTTCCACTTTCACTCTGCCTTCAATAAACACCTTATTTTCTTCCAAAAGTTTTGATGAATATTTTTCATATGCATTGGGAAATACTACAACTTCCACACTGCCCACCAAATCCTCTAGTGTGAGAAATGCCATAATCTTATCCTGTTTGGTATATTTTATCTTTTTATCTGTTATCATACCACCTATCACTGCCTTTGCATTGTCTTCCACATGCGTTTGCCCTGTCTCCTCATCAAGATAAAAATCCGATGTCTTGGCTGTGATACGCTTTTCCCATAAAATTTGATACTCCTCCATTGGGTGCCCACTCACATAAAATCCCAACACTTCCTTCTCAAAACTAAGTAGTAGTTCCTTCTCATATTCCCCGACATTAGGCATTGGAATTTCAAGTTCTTTTTTATCTTCCTCTGAGACAATATCAAACAGTGATATCTGGCCTGCCATCACACCGCGTTTGGTATGCACAATGCTGTCAAGAATCTGTGCATAAACACTCATAAGCTGTTTTCTTGTTGCCCCAAAACTATCAAATGCACCTGCCTTAATAAAATTTTCAATCGTGCGTTTGTTTATATCAACATCCTGTGTACGCTCTATAAAATCGTTTAAATCCTCATATTTTCCATGTTCTTTTCGCTCCTGTGCAATTCTGTCAATCACTGTTTTTCCAACGCTCTTAATTGCATTTAGCGCATAGCGAATTGCACCATTCGACACAGAAAATCCATTTTCTCCCTCATTGATATCCGGCGGCAAAATTTGAATCCCCATACTTTTACAAACCATAATATACTCTGACACTTTGGATGCATTATCTATTACTGATGTCAAAAGGGCAGCCATAAATTCCACTGGATAATAATATTTCAAATATGCTGTCTGATAAGCGACAACTGCATAGCATGCTGCATGTGATTTGTTAAATGCATATCTGGCAAAATCCATCATAGTTCCATAGATCTGATCTGCTATAGTCTCTGAAATACCATTCGCCACACAACCTGGAACGCCTTCTTCCACATTGCCATGCACGAAATTTTTACGCTCCTGTTCCATAATATATTTCTTTTTCTTGCTCATTGCACGACGCACTAAATCACTACGCCCCAATGTATAACCGCCTAAATCACGGACAATCTGCATCACCTGTTCCTGATACACAATACAACCATAAGTAGGTGATAAAATTGGTTCCAATTGTGGACAAGCATATGTAACAGCGTTATGGTTATTTTTTCCTCGAATATATGTGGGGATAAAATCCATTGGTCCAGGGCGATAAAGAGAGATGCCAGCAATAATATCCTCTAGGTTTTGCGGTTTTAATTCCTTCATAAAGTTTTTCATACCCTGACTTTCAAGCTGGAACACCCCATCTGTTCTTCCGGTTCCGAGAGAGGCTAGCACCTTTTTGTCATTATAGTCAATGTGATCTATATCAATATGAATACCTGTTGTCTTCTCCACATTGTCCACAGCATCTTTAATCACAGTCAATGTGCGCAGCCCCAAAAAGTCCATCTTTAACAGTCCCAATTCTTCAATCGTAGTCATTGTAAACTGCGTTGTAATAGCACCATCACTTCCGCGAGATAGCGGGACAAACTCATCCGCTGGTCTCTGGCAGATGACAACTCCTGCTGCGTGCATTGAGGTATGGCGTGGCAAACCCTCCAATCTTTTACACATATCAATCAAATATCGGACCTGTTCATCCTGTTGATACATAATCCGAAATTCTGGATTCATCTCAAGTGCACGTGTAATATTCACTGGCGCATTGTTTTCGTTTGGTATCATCTTTGCGATCCCATCCACATAATTATAGGAAAGATCGAGTGCACGCCCAACATCACGTATCACACCTTTTGCAGCCATTGTACCAAATGTTACAATCTGTACCACCTTATCATGTCCGTACTTTTCACTGACGTAATCAATCACTTCCTGCCTGCGCTCATAACAAAAATCGATGTCGATATCTGGCATAGATACACGCTCTGGATTCAAAAAACGCTCAAACAACAAACTGTAACGAATTGGATCAATATTTGTAATATGAAGGCAATACGACACAATACTTCCTGCTGCTGAACCACGCCCTGGTCCAACTGGAATATCATGCTCTCTCGCCCAATTGATAAAATCCCATACAATTAAGAAATAATCCACATATCCCATCTTCTGAATAACATTCAGCTCATAGTCTAACTTTTCCCGAATAACGCCATCATCATTAGGATAACGCTCATTCAACCCATTTAAGCAGAGTTTATTGAGATAACTCCATGAATCATATCCCTCTGGCACCTCAAATTTAGGCAACTTTGTCACACCAAATTCAATTTCCACATTGCAGCGATCTGATATCAGTGCTGTATTGTCGATCGCTTGTTGTGCATAAGAAAACAGTTCGCGCATCTCCAGTTCGCTCTTAACATAGTACTGTCCACCTTCATAGCGCATTCGGTTCTCATCAGAAACCTTTTTTGCAGTCTGAATGCAGAGCAAAATGTCGTGTGATTGGGCGTCCTCTGCGTATGTGTAATGAATATCATTTGTCGCCACAAGTGGTATCTCAAGTTCCTTACTTAAACGCAATAGTGCTGTGTTAACCGTTCGCTGTTCTAAAATGCCATGGTCCTGCAACTCGAAGAAATAGTTCCCTTTGCCAAAACATTGTTCATATTTGAGTGCAATTTTTTTGGCTTCTTGGTATAATCCTTTCGTTAACAGCTTTGGCACTTCACCCGCAAGACAGGCAGAGAGCGCGATAATACCCTCATGATATTGCTCTAAAACCTCCATATCTACACGTGGCTTATAATAATATCCCTCAGTAAAGCCCTTACTTACAATTTTCATTAAATTAGCATAACCAATATTATTTTCCGCCAACAACACTAGGTGATGATATCGGTCATCCCCTCCGCCAACTTCCTTGTCAAAGCGCGAATTGGGCGCCACATAAACCTCACACCCAAGAATTGGCTTAATATCATTTGCTTTCGCTTCCTTATAAAAATCAATCACGCCGTACATAACACCATGATCTGTAATTGCCGCACTATCCATGCCAAGTTCCTTTACACGCTTGACATATTCCTTAATTTTGTTGGAGCCATCGAGCAGACTGTATTCCGTATGCACATGCAGATGTGTAAATGCCATAATAATCCCCCATGCCGTCTTTGGACGGCTCAAATAGAAATGAAAAACGCTGTCCTTTACGTTTTTTGACGTGAAACTTCCTGTTATCAGATGTACTTTTTATATCAATCCTTTTGCTAAAATATCTTGTGTTCTTTAAAGTACCATCACCAGCGTCCCAACACCAATTAGAATACACCCAATCAATGATTTGACACTAAACTGCTCATGCAGAAATATAAATCCAAGCACCAGAGTGATGACGACACTTAATTTATCAATTGGAACCACTTTAGAAACTTCTCCAAGTTGCAGCGCGCGATAATAACACAGCCAAGATGCACCCGTTGCAAAACCCGATAGAATAAGAAAAATCCAACTCTTTTTCTCTATTTGTGCAATGCCTCCTTGCGCATTTGTCAAAAATACCATGCCCCACGCCATCACTACTACAACTACTGTTCGAATGGCAGTTGCAAGATTTGAGTTCACTCCCGCAATTCCAATTTTTGCCAGAATAGAAGTCAACGCCGCAAACACTGCAGACAGCAATGCAAATATAAACCACATAATTAATTTCCTTTCTATTCTTATTATATATGACGGTATATCCAATGGCAAGTTTTCTTTTATTTTTGAAACTTGTAACAGTTCGTTGCTTTTTGCAGGTCAAAAATACACAGATACTGCACATTCTACAAGAATCTGATTTTAGTACGAAAATCTATTTTTGCAAAATTAAACTTCAAATATCACCTCAAACTCTTAACAATTAAAAATATAATCCATCCACAGTGGGAAACACTACACTAAACCGTGTTCCCAACGCTTCTCGGCTCACAATATCATAATATCCTTGGTGTTTATCAACAATCCACTTTGCAATCGAAAGCCCAAGTCCTGTTCCGCCCGTCTTGCTATTTCGCACAGAATCAGCGCGATAAAAACGGTCAAATGCATGTTCCACATCCTCCTGTGACATGCCAATTCCATTGTCTTGTATTCCATAAAATGGCGATCCATCCTTCCATGCGCCCACACGAATTAGAATCTCCTCTCCCTGTTTTGTGTACTTTGCAGCATTGTCAATCAGTATTCTTGCAGATTGCTTTAACATATCACTATCTCCATATACTTGAACAACTTCCAACTCCTCAAAACGATAGCGATGCTTTTCATCTATCATTAAGGACTCCTCATATACTTCCCGCATAATACTATTCAATCCATGAATTTTCATATCAAGATTTTGCCGATTAGAATCCCCTCGCGCCAAGAACAAAAGTTGTTCAACCAACTTTTGCATATGATTTGCCTCATTTTTAATCGCTTCAATAGACTCCTCAAGAATTGCTGTGTCCTCTTTTCCCCATCGGTCAAGCATATTGACATATCCCTGTATAACGGCAATTGGCGTGCGCAACTCATGTGAAGCGTCTGACACAAACTGTGTCTGTTGTTTGTAGGATATCCGAATCCGTTCAAGCAGTCCATTTAGAGCAGTTTCAATTCCTTGTAAATCCTTATCGTGCATATGGATTCCATTTTCCATTGTCTCTACCTTTAAGTTTGTTATTGCATCTTCCAGATTATGGTATTTTGTCTCGTCAAACGCTAGCTCACTAAGTTCTTGTGCCCGCGCCGCAATCTGGTTTAGCGGTCGCAATTCTTTGCGTACCTGTGCCGTCCCTGAAAAAGCCATACTAATTAAATCAAATATCTGTGCCGCTAAAACAATCAAACCTCCAATGCGCAATAACCCAAGCCAAATCCCAATCCGCACTTGATACAATACATTATTTGTAATATCCGAAACAATGTACTCTATCTTCCACAAATCCCTATTATAGAAAAACTCTCTATTATAAGATAGGGAAAAATTTCCTGTCATTTGCAAATCCATACCAATCACAAAAATAGCTATCAATATCACCAGTACCAATACATCCATTCCTATATATGCAAGGAACATACGCCCTGCATTGTTTAAATTAATTTTTCTGGCAATGGAAGTCACGCGCACAGTGTCAAATGGCTTATTTTTTTTAGCAAATCTATTTTTATTATTATTTTCTTTTTTTTCAGCTTTCATCTTTAATACAATACCCCACTCCCCGCACTGTCTGAATAATTTTTACTTGAAATACATCATCAAGTTTGCTCCGAAGATATCGCACATACACATCAATAATATTAGTCTCTCCCATATAGTCATATCCACACACTTTCTCCAATAAGGTATCCCTTGAAATTACTATATTTTTATTTTCAAGCAACACACGCAACAGTTCAAATTCTCTGTGTGTCAATTCCACCTGTTTTCCATCATAGGAAACCTCATAGCGTTGTACATCCATTCTAAGTTTTCCAACACAAAGCTGATTCTTGTCCAAGCTAACCGCACCACCATGCTTTTTGAGTACCAAACGAATGCGGGCAAGTAACTCCTCAATTGCAAACGGCTTTGTCATATAATCATCTGCACCACCATCCAGTCCCGCGACCTTATCTATCACCTCGTCACGTGCTGTAAGCATTATAACAGGAATATCCGAACTTTTTCGCAGCCGACGCAACACCTCGAAACCATTTAACGCAGGAAGCATTACGTCCAGCACGACTAAATCCACCTTGCCACTTTGCGCCTTCTCCAACCCATCTCTGCCGTTTACTGCCTTCATAACTTCATAACCTTCATGCAAAAGCTCCAGCTCCAAAAAGCGTCCTATTTTTTCCTCATCCTCCACAATCAATATTGTCACTGCCATTATTGCCTCCTCGAAATAAAATAATCTCTAAAAATCTCTTACCTATTTTTGTCTTATCAAACATTTATACAAAGTACACAAAGAGACTGGCCAATTTACAATAGCCAGTCCCATTTCTATCCAATTATTTCTCATCTTCTTTTGCAGTACTGCCAAACTCGTTCTTAATGCTCTCCGCCGCGTCTGCTGCACTGTCCATCGCCTTGTTAATATCAATGTCAACACTTCTCACATTTGGTCCTGCAAAATGGTATCTCATATCAAAGAATAATCCAATCACCAGCAAAGGCACAACTACCCAAAAAGAAAAGAACATCAGTACTACCAATAAGGTAATCGGCACTCGAAAAATCTCCCTGTCTTCGTGCTCCACGCAGAAACTATTATTGTTTCCTTTTTCAATCAATCCTAGACACCAATCTCCAAATCGTTTCAGATTGTCAGAAAAAGTCGATTTGCACTCCTTCTCATCCACCTCAATTTTTACCTTCTCCGCCTGCGTTGTGTAACTTGCTTGCTCTGGACCGTGTACCTTTCCGCTCTGTTCTAAGTAAATCATGGCGTCAAGAATATCCCAATTGCTGTTCTCTAATGCCTGCTTTGCCTCCTCATAAGATACACTTGCGTGTTCTCTTAATTTTTCAACCTTTTCAAAATTATCCATATCTTTTCTCTCCTTTTGATTATTTTCTTTTGCGATACTATCGTTCTCCAAAAGCTTCGCTTTTGTGTTTTGTTGATGATACTATCATAAACAATCAAAATTAATCAAAAATGCTGTTTCGATTAAAAATAGATTAATATATTATCAAAATTTCACTAATTTTTTAATATTGGTTCTCCGATCTAAATTTCTAGACAATTAACCATTACAAAATTATAACTTTTTTGCGCTCTCCATGCAATAAGTTTTTACTCGTAACTTTTTCACGCATCCTGATTTGTACGCCCACAAAAACGGGCAGACAGGAGCTCGTGTAAATTACAACAATTGATGCTGGCTGCGCAGCATGGTGTGGATGCGAAAAGTAACCATACAATACCTTTTTTGATTGACGAATATAGAAAACAGGGTAATAATATAAATATAAATTTTAACAGTAAACAAGCTTTCGTAAAAATCTGATAAGAGAAAGGGAAATTATGAATTTGACTGACGAGAAGCTGAAATATTTGAAACTGCTGGCAACAAAATACCCATCAATACCATCTGTATGTCGCGAAATTATCAATCTAAAAGCTATCTTAAATCTTCCCAAAGGGACAGAACATTTCATGAGTGATATTCACGGCGAATATGAGGCATTTTACCACATAATGAACAACGCAGCAGGCGTCATTAAAGAAAAAGTCGATATGATCTTTGCGGATCGTATGACACCAAAAGAACGACAGGAAATCTGTACTCTTGTGTACTATCCAGTCGAGAAATTAAAGCTTCTAAGGAAACAACATCTATTAACCCCGCAATGGTACAAAATAAATCTAAAAAACTTAACAGAGCTTGCCAAATTTTTGTCTTCCAAATACACGCGCTCCAAGGTCAGGAAAGCGCTGCCTTCAGAGTTTAGTTATATTATCGACGAACTTCTGCACGCACAGCAAGACGAGGACAACAACCAGTATGTCTATCACGAGAAAATATTGGACACCATTATTGATATTGACAGCGCTGATGCCTTTATTGAGGCACTGAGCAGACTTATCAAGCGCCTTGCAGTTGATCATCTTCATATTGTAGGTGATATCTATGACCGCGGTGCAAATGCAGATAAAATTATGGATTTGCTGATATCACATCATTCTGTGGATATAGAATGGGGAAATCACGATATTCTGTGGATGGGCGCTGCGTGTGGGAATGAAGCTTGTATTGCAAATGTCCTTAGAAACAATCTTAAATATGACAATATTGAAATCCTTGAAAACACCTATGCAATTAGTTTGCGCTCATTGACTCTTTTTGCAGAGCAGACCTATCCAAACCTGCCGCCAATGGAAGCTGCACTTAAAGCAATTTCTGTCATTTTATTTAAGCTTGAAGGGCAGATTATTCTGCGTCATCCAGAATATGATATGGCGGATAGACTTTTACTTGACAAAATTAACACAAAACGCGGTATTGTCAAAATCAATACACAAGAATATCAATTAAAAGATAGTTATTTCCCAACTTTAGACGCAAGGAATGCATATGCACTTTCAGAAAAAGAGCAGCATGTTATAGAAGATCTCAGAGCAGCATTTATAAATAGCCATATGCTTAGAAAACATGTGCGATTCTTATATGAAAAAGGCAGCACTTATCTTTGTTACAATGGCAATCTTTTATTTCATGGCTGTATTCCTATGACAGAGGACGGCGCATTTGCAAGCATGAATCTTGACGGCAAAGCATATAAAGGAAAAGCATATATGGACCATGCCGCAAAAGTTGCAAGGCGCGCTTTTTTTGGAAATTTCAATCAGTCAGATATCGACTTTATGTGGTATTTATGGTGTGGAAAAAAATCCCCACTAGCAGGCAGGACAATGAAAACTTTTGAGCGGACTTTTGTGGTGGACGAGAGCACCTACAATGAACCCAAAAATCCCTACTATCGTTATTATCAACAAGAAAAGTACTGTCTAAAAATTCTTCATGAATTTGGATTAGATGGTTCGATGGCACATATTATTAACGGACACACCCCAATCAAGGTATCCAAAGGCGAATCACCATTAAAGGCAAATAATCGTCTGATTGTGATAGATGGCGGTTTCTGTCAGGCTTATCAAAAAACAACGGGTATTGCAGGGTATACACTAATTTACAATTCTCATGGTATGCGTTTGAAGGCGCACCAACCATTTGAAAGTATTGCAAAAGTTCTATCAGAAAATAAAGATATAGAATCCTCCTCCAATTTTTTTGAGACAGAGGCAGAGCGCGTCATGGTCAAGGACACAGACAATGGAAAAAAAATCAAGGAGACGATCTATGATTTAGAATTGCTGCTGACAGCATATCGCCAAGGAATTATTGTGACAAAATAATACTGTAACCATTCCGCCACACAAAACGGAATGTGCAAACTGTTGTTTGGATTTACCCCTATAACACAGTTTGTACATTTCATTTTGCAAAAAACCAATCATTTCTTTTATTTTTTAAATTCTATCTCTTGATTTTGATAGCGCTCATTGATTTTTAATAGAATTGCATCATAGGTATTTTTATCTCCTTGATAATCCTCCCGATAATTAGCCAGCTCATTTTTTATATTGATAATTAAATCTACTCTGTTATTTTCTATTGTATTCTCTAGCAGGCAGTTAACAGCTTGGCTTATTTTATCCATAGTACTATTAGAATCTCTGTCTTTGAGTATCTCGTACTGCTTCCTCTCTTTTTCTAACCCAATATATAATGCTGCCAAATAGGTATTAACAGCACTCTCCCTTGATGCGTTTTCAGCATAAAGCTCTGCAATAAACTGCATGTTCCAAATATAGTCCCATGCATTATCCGTGTTTTCTATGCTTTTGTAAAATTCTATTGCATTTTGATAAAATTCATCAATTTTACATTTTGCTTTTTCAGACTCCCCAAGATGAATATATGCCCGAATCAAATCTCTCATTATACTCCAATAATCGCCATTAAATTTACTAAATTCGTATTGATTCAATATAGGAACTATAATTGCTAAAGACTTCTCTAAGCACTCAATCTGCAGTTTATACTGATCTACATACCTGTAAGAATCAGCGGCATCTCTCCAGATTTTCACTTTATCCTCATCATCTGCTGCGTTCTGCACCTGCTGTTCTGCCAAAAGGCTATAGTCACACTTCCTCCTCAGTTCTAATACCTGTTCATACTCATAATCATTATCATTCGACATTATTTCTGCTTTTGCTTCATACAGCAAACTTTGAATATATTCATCCTGAAGTCCATATTCCAAATAAAGCGCCTGCGCCTCCTCACAATACTTTTCTGCTTCTTTTATCCATTCATAGGGATACTCATTAAAAAGCTTTGCATACTCTATCAATAACATCACGTGATACTTGTCAAATCCCTCAGCTTTTGTATTTTTTGCAATAAAATTTAAAATAAGCTTTTCCTTAATTTCTCTTGTGTTATAATTATCAATTCTATCTAAAATTGCAAAGATCTCCTCAAAACAAACGTCTTCCTTAATTAAATATTCTTCTATAAAATCAAAAATATCCTCTTCTATTTTATTGTTTTGAAGCATTTTATAATATTTAATACACTCCTGCCAGAGCTGTTCTTTGTCCGTGAGATCGCTCTCAATTATATACAAATAATAATATGCTGCAAGAACATAGGTAACTGCATACGAATTATCTTCCTGATAAACATCTGGTTCTTCATAATGTATTAATTCCAGCGCATATGTTTTTGCCTTCTCATAATCCTGCAGTTCTATTAAAATTTTTATCAGATCAATACATATATAAACAGTATGCGAAAAATAGGCATCTGGATCATTTTCATTTGCTTTATCATGGTCTAACACTTCTTCCAAACACTGAATTGCCTTTTTTGTCTTGCCCATTTTTAGGTAAATATGCGCAATACTCTGCATAAAACTTTCATACCATTCATCGCCATCTTCGTATGCTTTTTTATAGTATTCAATTGCCTTTTGATAATTCCCCTCCTCCTCATATTTTTTAGCCAATGCACTGCAGGATACATCATTTGTATAACTATATGTTGTTACACTCCCATCTGTAACAACTACATCTGCATTTTCCCCATTCATTTTCACTCTTAATTCGTCAATACGCTCCTGGTACCAATATGCCTTCTCAACATTGGAAAAAAATTCACATCGATACAGTGCCCCCAAATCTTCACCCGAATAAAAGTCTCTTATTTTTTTATATAATCTTTCCTTTTCGTCTATTGCAAAAGTGGTTTTGGGCAGCAATCCAGTCACTGTGTCATAGATATCAGCCATTTTATTATAGATTCTGTCTATATTAGGATTTCGTTCGGTGGAATACCACCACGCATTATCTGCAAGAAAATGATCTAACTCGCTGCAGGTATCGATACACTCTTTCACTTTATAGTTCACATTATCAGTATAATTCTGACAATACCATATCACTTTATCCAGCAATTCTTCCATGAGTTTCAGTTGTTCCGCCAAGTAATCCTCCAAATCAAGTTCCGATTCAAACATATCCTCACAATCGCTGATAAGTTTAATTTTCTTTCTATAAATTCTCTGTAAAATATCGTAAACCTCTTTATTCTCTTGGCGCAGACATATTTGTTCTGCCTCGTCGAGTTTATCTTTTTGTCCATAAAGCAAACATAATTTTGCATAAGGAATACTTGAACCTGTTATCCTGTTCATAAATACTTCCAATACGCTCTGCTTCATTCTGCGCTCTATATAATTAGCAGTATCCGCAGTAATATATTGATTTATTCCACGGACAATATTAGGACAATTTTCTGCAGTAGGCCTAAGATTCTTATAAATCAAATCTTGAATTATCTGATGTAGTGAAATTTTATCCAATTTTTCGTTATATTCAATCCAGCCTCTTTTAATTAACTGATTCAATTTTTCCGAAATATGCTCTATCGGGCAAATTTCTTCAAACCTTTGTTTTTTTATTCGTATATTTGCCAATAAGGATAAGCTTCCTATTACTTCTTTTTCTGTGTCTTCAAATCCCGATACATCAAACAGAGTCTCCAAATGATGATTGACAGACTCTGCGCGAAGACGATGGTCCTTTCTTTGCTTAACGTTAATATCCTTCGTGTTTGTAGTTCCTTCTTTTTGCATAAAACATTCCAGTAATAATGTGGGGGCTTCGCCAGAAACTCTCAAATATTTTGCAATTAATTCAACTGTCATTGTATGATAATCCACATATTCTACTAATTTTTCAATTGCGATTGTATCTTCTGCATCATAAATAATCTCATTATAGCTTGAAAATAACTGCAAAACATCTTCTATATTTTCCATTCTGTCAACTGTGATTTGCGGATAATTGTAATCTCTAAAATCCATTCTTGATGTCACAATAAATTTACAGGGACAGCAAAATAATGTTTCCAGCCGCTCGTCCGAATCCACATCAAAATTGTCAATCATAATCAGATCTTTATCCGTCACTATCTGTTTTAAAATCTCTATTTTTCTTTTGAAATAATCTATGTCGCTTTCCTTCTCATCTTTTTCAATGTGATTTATTAAGATTTCGTCATTCACCAGCGATACAATATCTTTATTAAATACAGCAAATATAATTGTATTATACTCATTCCGGTATCTGTTTGCATACTGTTTTGCAAGCTCTGTTTTTCCAATTCCGCCAATGCCTGAAAGAAATAACAATTGATTTTTTTCCATAATATAATGCATCTTATCAATCTCTGATTCTCTCCCAATAAAACAGGCTGTATGATACTGAAACGAATCAACAAGATATATCGCATCTATATCTGAGAGTGGAATTAATGCATCCAGACAATCCATTACCTGCTGCATATTCTTCCACCTTGGAATAATCGATGCTGACAAGGTATTTTTTAAAAATTTCTCCAACGTAGAAAAAAGTTTTGGCTGATATTTTTCGCTAAAATATCGCATTTCATGAAAGTGAAAACTGGTGGAAATCCTGCATTCCTCTATCGTTGCCTTTCTGCCAAATAACTTGAAAAATAGTAACGCGCCAATTGCAAAAATATCTGTGTGTGTATCTATTTTCTTTATCTTTCCCTGAATTTGCTCCGGCGGTGAAAATCCATCTGAAAATTGCAGGCGGTATCTTCCTGTTAATGCCAGCTCTTCCTTTGTCATTACAGAATCAAAATCAAACAGTAAAATATGTTCCGGCGTTTCGGGAAGAATAAATACATTTTCTGGCTTAATATCAAGATGCAGATATCCTCTGTCATGATACTTTTTTATTAGCTGCGCCAGACTTTTCATATGCACAAGCAGTTCTGTCAAGGACGCATCCTCATATTTACTGTAATCGCTTCCTTCACTTAGCGCCATAATACTATAACAAGTATTATTACAGGAAAAAATATCTGTTGAATTGATTGTAGAATTGATTAATCCCAAGGTATTTCCAATCGTGACATTTCTTTGATAAGCCTGATTAAATCTCTCCTTTTCTTCTTGAAACTGTTCTTTATTGGCATCAAATGGTATAAGCGCGCCACGATCCTTTCTTTCGATAAGCAGATATGCCGGATAACATTCCTTTAGCCGAATATTGTGTGCTGCCCCTATCGAATCTGTGTATTCTGCATCATATACAATACAGCTTGCACCGCGGCCAACCTCCGCATTAATCTTAATTGTTTTATTGTCAGAGTTCTCTAACCTATATCCAATTTCTAAAGCAACTCTATTATCTCTCATGACTACTCCCCGCTTATGAACCCTACAGACATATAATTGCATTTTTTAGCATTTTGTGTGCAAAATCTGTTATAATTCACACCTCACTAACTTATAAACTAATAAAAACTGGCATGGATGTGAATTATAACCTTAAATTTATCATATCGTATTTTTACTTTCAATTATAGCAATTGAAATATCTTAGTTTGTAATTGTGTTTTTGTGCAATTTGTTTTCCCCTGTTCATTAAAATAGTGAAAATCACACAAGACCGTCATTTTTAATAGTTTATGTGCATAAATTGTAAACTATTGTAAATTTAATTAGATATTATTTTTGGTAGATTTTTACATTATTTTCAGATATAATGTAAAAAGTACTACTATTTTATAGACTATTGGAGGTTTTATCATGCAAAGCAGCTTTACAATATACAACCAAGAAGATACCTTTGAATATTTTTCCATTGACGACATTGAAGATGCGGCTGAATATCTAACTGATCCAAGTTCTTTTCGCTCATTTAATATTGGATTGACAGAACTGTTAATAAAAAAAGGGTATCCTGGAGATAAAGACAATATAACAGAGTTATCAGAATATCTTATCTCAAAATTAAGAAAAATAAATTCCTCTATTGGAAATGAAACTGTTATTTCTTGGTTTTCAGGAATACACAGTCCAAAAGTTGAAGCGGGCAGCCGAAATAAAATCTATGAAATCTGTTTTGCATTAGAACTGACATACGAGGAAACTTTATGGTTTTTCCATCATGTATATTACGACAGGGCATTTAACTGCCACACGATAGAGGAAGCCGTCTATTATTATTGCTTTTTAAATGGTCTCTCCTATCAAGAAGCGCAAAGAATAATACCGGAAATTGAACAGGCTCCTGCAGTTACAACCAATGCAGAAAAATCCGCAAACTACACACAGTTTGTCAGAGATCGTATTCATGAGTTTGAATCTGTTGCAGAACTAAAGGAATTTTTGATTCAAAACAAAGAAAATTTTAACACTTGGAATGAGAGCGCTTCAAAAACGCTCAACCAATTAGTTCTTGAACTAATTGGTCCACCTGAAAGTAAAGCAACAATTGATAAGTTAAAACAACTTATCAATGAAAAACGAAATAAACATACAAAGACATTGACATTTGATTTAGCGGACTACCAAAATTGTGGATTGCTAATAAAAGAACTTTTGTTCGATTCTCAAGATCCTTGGGAAAATCCTGCGGACCCCCCTGCCGCTTATATTTGGGATGGGATAAAGGACAGAAACATCAAAAAAAATACTTTTATCTTAGAGCGTATCTTGAGAACAGATAAAATTTGTCGAGATAATAACAAAATTCAGATACCATACATTATACGCAACAATTTTCCCAGCAGAAAAACAATGTCCGACGTTCTTTCAAAAGACAAAATTTCGGTTTCAAAATCCTATGATTCGATTCGCAAAATGATTGTGCTGCTTGATTTTTATCGTTTCTGGGCAAACGAAAAACTAAAAAAGGGATACACGGACTTTTCTATGGACATGCTATCCGATTTATCTGAAACTTATGTGGAAGAGACAAATGCCTGTTTGTATCAGTGTGGTTATGAAGAATTATATGCAGGTAATCCATACGATTGGATTTTTTTGTCTTCTGCGCGAAGTGAAAATCCTCTGAAATATTTTAGAGAACTTATAGGAGAGTTGTGCGATGATAATGACAATTGGTAAATATACTAGCGGTCGAAAAGACTGGCCGCTCAGTATCATGTGATGCGCACAACCGCACAAAGAAGTATGCCGCTTTGCGGCTGCGGTTGACGCGATACTCACGGCAGATTTCATCTGTCGTGAGTATTAACATTATGGCGCGTTTTGTGCTGCGCAAAACGCGCCAGTAGTAATATCTTTTATACTTGGAAACTTAAGCATTATGAGCCTAATATTCTGTGTGTTGACATATCATTAATTTTATAATAATACCCAAATCCTATAATAGTTATTCATAACCTTTTTATAAATCATGCTGATAAGATTTATAAACTATTCGAATCCGTTCATATCAGAATTATCCCAGATTCTTTTATAAATCCTAAAAAATTCTAAGTTGATATCTTTCTTAACACGAAACTTTCAGCATAATTCTATTTAGAAAATTCTCATTTCATCACTTTTAATATAAAAAGATATTTTAGCTTCTTCGAATGCCTTTTTTCTCTTTGCACGCAATTTCTCAAACACTAGAACAAGCTTTATATCATCTAAAAAATCACACGCCTGTAAATAATTATTCTTGATATTTTTTAAAGTTTCATTTTCATCAATTTCTGCAAATATATAGTACTTGTCCTCAATATAATTTAATCGCAAATTTTCCATTCCAAACATAATTAGCCTATCTCTAATGCTATTTAGGATATTCTCTTGAATTTTGTCGATTTCACTACTTCCAAGAACACTGTTGACAAGTAACATCTTTAATATTTCTTCAATGTTCTCTAATCGAGATTCAATATTTTCATTTTTCAAGCTCATCACCTCTATAATAGATCTAAATACGCCTTAATTATATATTTATCTGTAAAACAAGGGGATTCACCATGTTGCAAGGAATCCATGCAACCTCCTTGGCATTTTGGCAAAAAGACGCATTTTTGACACTCTTTCCTTTTTCCTGACTGCTTTCTTCTGATAGTCGTTATTTCTGTTTTTATATTTCCTATAGATTGTTGTTCATGTCCTAGCATATGCTCACAGATGAACACGTTCCCATTAACATCAATTGAATATGCATTTCTTTGGAAATAATAACATGCCTTTGTTCTTGGTAATCTATACAGAAATTCGTTAACATTAAACTTCCTTTGACTTATTTCAATCATTTTCTTAATAAAATCAATTTTTTCTTTTTCAGTTAACGGTTCATCCGTACCTGTCAAAAAAGCAGGATAGCACTTAACTCTACTATTATCTTTAAAGAGTTCATTTATATCGGTCACTGCATTTAAAATGCTTTCCCGATTATTTCTATCAATATTCATTCTCAACTGAACACTTATACCTTTTCTTGCCAATTTACCAACAGTTTGCAAAATTCTATAGTAAATAGCATCATCTTGGTCTACATATGCTTTTCTAGAAGAATACTCCTCATAGCTTCCATCCAATGTAATCTGAACATCTTGTATTTTCCACTTATGAATCATTTTATCAATTGTTGTATCATCAAGCTTACTTCCATTGGTAATAATAAAGGCTGAAAATTCGATTCCAGCCTTTTCCAAACTTTCCGAAAAATAATCCATCCACTCTTGATTCATTAAAGGTTCTCCGCCAAACCATGTTAAATCTATTCCTTGACTGCAATCTAGTGTTTTCAAAAATCTTATTATGTCTTCACAGTCTTCCTGTTGCATTTTCCCACATCTCACACCATCTTCATAACAATAGAAACATCTAGCATTACACTCCATAGTTGGGGTAATAGTAAAATGAGGTTTGTTACCAATATAACGATTTGCATAATCAGAATACAGATTATACTGCTCCAATTCATCAACATCCGCATCAACCCACAGTCCTTGCATATACAATTGATTTGCAATTTGGAAACCATCATCATATTCTGATAAATAAACATCATATTCTTCATCAGACAGCCTTATTAATGAATTATACAGCGTATTGTATATAATATGTCCATTTTTAGAATCACTTACATAATTAAATTGGGACTTTTTGTACTTCCTTTTCATCTTCTATCCCCACTTTTATCATTTTATTGAGCCACTCAGTATATTCTTCCTTCGTCATATTCCGTGAAAGTTTATTATCTTGAGCTATTGCCAATATTTTCTCATTAGCAGAAATAATAATCTCCATATCAAATCTCCATATCCTTTAAGAGCAGCTTTGCGATTATCAATCGATTTACTTCATCCAAAGACAACAAGCCTCTCATTATTTCTTGCATAGCAATACTCATAGTTTCAATGTTTTCAGATACCACTCTATCTTGATTTTCGGACAGCACAGTCATATCTTTGATTGTATATTGAATGCCCTTTAATTCATCAGAAATATCATTGCACTTGCTAGTCGTTTCTTGAATGACTTCATTGCCTGCACCACAAATTATTTTCTCAACTTGTTTAAATTTAGATGTAAGGTCATCTATAATCAATAGACTATTTTTCTCCCCAGCAGTCATTGAACAATCTTTTACCTTTTGAATTTCCTCCTTCAAATGATTTTCACACTGCCCAGCAGAATCTTCTAAGTTTTCACGAAACTTGTCCAAGGATTTTTGAATAGATTCAAGAATCACCTTTGTCTCATTTTGAGAAGAAGATATAATTTGATCATTTACCTTTTGTGTGCTGGATTCAAATTGAGTAACTATATTTCTTTGTAAATCATTTAGCAGTTTATTCATATCCTCAATCAATCTAACAAGTTCAGAATAATTGCTGTTATTTCTTTCCCTATCTTCCAAATTGCGTTTTTCTAAACAATCCATCCTTTCAACCAAGATGGCTATTTGCTTTTGCAGTGTTTCAGCATTTTCCCGTTGCTGTAAAGCTATTTTTTCAAGCTGTACAGCAAAATCTTCCTGATTCTTTTTTATCTCCTTAACAATAGATCTCGTTGTAATCCACAAACAACTTTCACCTACCCTTCCACTTCAGCTAAAAGCAAATCACACAAAGCACTCTGATACATATAATCCACTTGTTTCTTTTTTAGTTCTGATTCGCTTTTTTCTTTTACCTCCATAATTTCAGTCAATTCCCTAATAGACTCCTCCATACGAGCATCTACTTCTTTCTGGCGAGCCTTTATTTCTTTTGAAACTACTTCTGATTGTGCATTTACTGTTTTGTCAATTTCAATCCGCAACTTATTTACAGCTTGTTTTTTTATTTTTTCAACAAATTTTTCAAAGTTTGCCTTTCTTTTCTTCGCATCCCTTTCCTCAAGAATTGTACTTAATTCTTTATCTGTTTGAACCAATCTCGTATTCAAAACAGAACTAATGCATCCTACAACTTGTCTATTAAGCTGTTCGTTCTTCTCTCTAATGACTTTCGTATTAATATTTAACTTCTCTCCAAAAAAATCCTGTTGGTTAATTTTATCGATTTCAATTAAAAATGAATCCATTGAGGAATTAATATTGTCCATTATTTTTTGTTCGATTTCACTTGATGACTTTCCAGATTTTTCTTTCATCTCGGCTAATTCTTCAGCAACTTTTTTTGCGTGCTGCTCTGACTCCGATGGTCCTGATGAATTACCAACACAACAACTATCACTACAAAATAGGTCACTCAAAAAATCTAAAATTGGGTGATTACTTACACAACAACCTCCGCCCATGTTCTCACGCATCCTTTCCTTTAAAAAAGCGTCTTACTTTTGCAACAAGTTTTATTTCATCCGAAAATGTTCTTCCAAAAGGTCCATATATAATTTCATTGTCATTTACCGATTTCGATACTATTGTTCGTCCTTTAATTACTGCATTGTTCCCAACAACAAGATTATTTGAAATACCAACTTGTCCATAAATTGTAACATTATTCTTTATGCATACATTTCCTGCAATTCCTGTCTGTGAAACAATCTTACAGTTATCTCCTATTTTCACATCATGCCCTATATCTATAGCATTTCCTATCATATTGTTGATGCCAATTATAGTATCAGAAATTGTTCCTCTTTGAATAATGGTATTACATCCAATACTTGTACCATCTCCAATCCTTACAATTCCACAGCCATCAAATTGCTTAATTTGTTCATCAACATAATAATGATAGAAACTTGGAACCCCAATCTTGCTTCCTGCTCCAATATGTATTTCCTTTCCAAGTACAGTTCCAGTGCCAACCACAACAAAAGGTTCAATAAAACAATCATCTTCAATTGTAACATTATCGCCAATCATTACCCCTGGCTGAATGATTGCATGATCACTTATGTTACAATTTTTTCCCACATAATATCCTCTTTCATGTAACACATATTGTGTTGGAGCTGAATAATCTTCTAGAATTCCATTATCAATCAAAGTCTTGCATACTTTAACAAAAGAACATCCAATGTCTTCAAATGTGATTATTAATGTTTTATCTGTTTGAGCAATTATAGGTCTTGTTAATACAACCTCTGCCAAAGTATTATTCAAATCGTTTTTTCTATTTATTACAGCAATATCTTTCTTCCTGGCTGAGTCAAACCATGATATCCCACATACCTCACAATCATCTCCAACCAGTTCATATCCCAACAAAGTAGTGATTTTAGATACTAACATATCTTTCACCCTAATTTTGATGTGATTTTCTCAAGTCTTTGCTGGGTACTCTTATTAAGACTAGCCAATGCTGCTGTTAATTGTTTCTGAACTTTTTGAATTTCATCTCGGTTCTTCTTTGTTTCTTCAACCTTCTTTTCAATTTCTTTCAAATCTGAATGAGAAATTGTTATTCTCTCATTAACAGTTTTCTTTCTCTCACTGGCTACTCTGCTCACCATATGTTGTATATCTTCATACAGGTTTTTAATGTCACCATATAGTAATTCTGCATATTGATTAACCAATTCAGTTACAATGACTTTACTTACTATCTGAATATTTGTAAGTTCCATTAACTTCTTTATGTCTGATGGAGATGGCGTTCCTAACTGTGCGTTAACAAGAGCCATCACATTCTCAGGGACAGGTACCTTTTTATCCTGACATTCATCAATATCTATCTGAATCTTCCCCAACAAAAGATTAATCTTTCTTTTGTGTACTGGTTCTAATGAATTATAATCTCTACAGAGATTATAATAATAAGATGCGGCATATAATATATTACTTTTTGCCATAGCCTGCGTTGGGAAGAATGCCTTTCCTGTAAATGAGTTAATCATATAATTGTATCTCTTATTCCAATCAATTATTACATTATTTAACTTATCCCAATTTGTAGCTATAACAAATACCTTGTTTCTCTTATGCCCCGAAAATGAGAATACAGATTCTACCGTTTTAACTTCCTCACCATGCAAGTCTTCAGCCTTGACACATACCAAAACCGCATTTGCGCTACGAATATAGTTGATAGAAATCTGCGATCTAAAGGCTACAGGGTCAAATAATCCTGGTGTATCAACAAATACAACTTGCTTTGGAAACTCTTTAGGAAGTGATGATATTCCAACCTCGATCTCTTTGACAAAAAAATGAACCGCACTCTGCGATGATGACCATTTTTTCAATTCATCTTCAATCTCATTATTTGCCAAATCAATACACATTTCATCGTGTTCTACCCACTTTGATTTATACTTCTCAGCTTCTAATTCCTTATATAATTCCAAAAATTTTTCTGCATCTGACTGTACGGATTTCCAAAGCTTATCCCACTCCTTTGCTGAGTAAAATTTAACTTTAACATAATCCTGTTCACTGCTCCGAAATTTCGTCAATACAGCCGTTTCTGGGTTAGGATCTGTTGGTGCATAATTTCTGCCAAGCAATGCATTAATCAGCGTAGATTTTCCAGCCTTAACGGCACCTACAAAGGCGATTTCAAAATCTGGTTTTCTGCATAAATTTAAAAAATGATTTATCTTTTCATTTAATTCAGTGGAATCTATTCCCACATCTTTTATTCTCAGTAAACTTTGAATCCTTTCAATCTTACGAGTATATGCATCTATCGTATCATTCCACAATATATCAATATGTGGATTTTCTTTTAAATTTGTCACTATTCTTGACAGTTTCAATTCTGCTTCACCTGAAACTCCAGCATCCGCGAAATCACTTGTCAACAGAAACCTTCCACACTTTGAACAAAAAAATTTCTTTGAATCATTTTGATTTCCACACACTTGGCATGTTAATGCTCCCATAATTCTTCCTCCTTCATTATAAATCCATCAATTCTGCAACATCATTGCAATGAATTGTGTATCCCAATAAATCAAACTCCCCTTGTACGAGAGTATTATTTTCAAGCTTATATGCACATCCTTCGTAATTGATGCCATAAATGTCAACCATTAACTTTTTATCACGCAACAGTTTTTTCATTATTGTGTTCAATATTTTTTCTAATGAATATACTTTATTTACGTGATCACCAAAAGCTGTAACAATTACTTTATTCAAATTAATATCTGAACCTTTAAGCACTTCAAACTCCAGCTTTGCAACGGTTCCGAGATTTTTCTCATTTGCTAATATTTCCATATATGCATTTACATCTTCAGAGATATTAGTTGAACTTATTGGAAATAACTCGCGTCCTTCCATAAATTGCGGTTCAAAGCGTTGACCGTCACATTCATATGTATACAACGATCTTCTACCTATAATAATAAAGAATTTCATAGGTCCATCCCCCTTTGTCATATGTCTCTTAAATTTTTTACTTGCTATAAGATAATATTGTTTTGTATTTTACTTCCATATTAATTGAACTATTCATATTTTTTCTCTTTTTCACAAACAGCAATCTCTCTCCTTACAAAAGATATATTGCCAAAGTCCGTTTATTTCATGCCTTTATACCCTGCAACTTTATCATAAGCCACATTTTCGCTAATACCTGGTTCAATTATTTGCTCAATGTCCATCAAAATATCTGAAGCAGCATCAACAGTTGTGTGATCCTTCGCAGAATCGGTTATATAGTTAACAACCTTTCTAAATGCATCTGAATCGTCACTAGCTAATTTTCCGATTTCATCCATTCTTTCTATAGTAAAGAATTCTGGGTTTTTCCCAGCAAGGCTAAAGAATTCCTGAATAGGAAGTTCTGGAAAACGCTCTATTGTTATGGCTGTTGATACTTCTACACCCTTAAGAACTTTTTTCTCCAAATCCATATCCTTGTTCTTTTCAGGGTCATATCCCCAATCATCCCTTTCAATGTCTTTAACCCATGCTTCATACGAAGAATACTTATCTGATGTCATACCCTTTTCTTCAGCTTGAAGTGCTCTATCACCAATTTCCTCAATATCTCTTTCTGGTTTAATGATACCTAATGCTTTTGCTATTGATGCAATTGCATTTCCAATTACTTTTAATCCCTGAATTGCCAACCCTACTACTGCTAATGCTTTTGAAACGGTAATAGCTGCTGTCGTTATCACTCCAATTGCTCCTAAAATTAATCCCATATTCTTTACCTCCTATACAAACCACCTACATTTTTTATAATCTAAATCATCATATGTAACAACTTTCTTATTTAATAGCCCTAACAAGAATTTTGCTGCATTTTCTGCAACTTCATTATCATAGGCATTACCAACAAGTCTTTCTCTTCTTACAAAAAACCTTTTCACTACTTCTTTTTCCGGTTCTTGCAAAGATGAAAAAAAAGGTTGTTCTGCGATCTTCTTTACTATTTTGCTAAACTTGTCTAAGTTCTCGGTTTCTAATTGCCTTGTTCTAATTTGCTCCGCCAAAACAAGATAAAAATCATAATCTTGAATGATTTCCAATTCATCATAAATTGAACCATATTCTTTCCTATTACGGTCAAATTGGTTTTTTATTATAACTTCATCAATCTCATCTTCATTCGTATCGGTTTCTTGTTCAACATACACATGAACTGGCTTGTCTGTATCTTCCGAAAATACTATAGCATGTCCTGGTGCCAGAGCAGATAAAAACTCTTTTTGCTTATCATCCATACGCATTGTATCGCCAACTACTTCTTTATCATCCCTCGCTAATATTTTATGAATTATTTTAGTGCTAGTATTCTTTAATACTTCTGGTGCTAGTTTATTTGGAATCTGGTCAACAACTATCAATCCCTCACCATATTTTCTTACTTCAGCAAGTAAATCCGTAAATGTTTCTACGGCAGTCTTTTTTGAGCCACTATCACCATATTCGACTTTTGTAAGCAACCTATGTGCTTCCTCAATAAGTGTAAGATGTCTATAGCTAAAGTCTCTTTTATGTTCTACCTTAATCACTGCGGATAATCTTGATAAAATTAATCCCATAAGTAAAGATTTATCTTCTGGTGATTTAAGTTCTTCCATTTCGAGAATTACTTTGTTATAAGCTATAAAGTTGAAGTCAGTTGAATATGGACAGTTCAACATTCTTCCTTTTGCACCAACTGTTAAATTTGATAATCTACTAACCAGTGATCCTTCATAATCAGCTTGCATTTGAGCACTGAATCCCTTTTCTTTAACAATCTTTTTCATTTCTTCCAATAGTTCTGACATTATTGGAAAACTTTTTTCCTTATCCCTATCAAATGGATCATCATAAAGACTGTTCAAATTAGTATCAATACTCCATCCTTTATTTTCATAGCACTTAACAATTGCCTCCTCCAAAATCTGTGGCATAGAAGCTTCCATTGGAAATGCTGATGTAAATGTAGCTTTGACCATATCTATGTGGGCAGATATAACTTCACCCCTAACTAATTCAAATGGGTTTATCCTAAATGGCGCAATACTCTCATTACCTAATGTAAATACGTATACATCACCATATTTCTTTCTATTCTTTTCCTGTACTAAAGTTCTATATTCTGTTTTTGCAGGTTCTATTACAAGGAAAGGAGTTGCCGAAGCCGCCAAAAGCTTATGACATGTTGTAGTCTTACCAGTTCCTGTAACTCCAGCTATAAAAGTATGCTTCATCATTGAATCTTTCTTCAATGAAAATCTAATATTTAATTTTCTTCCCTTTTGAACAAGAACACCCATATCAATTGCATCTTGATTTGCAATAGAATGCTCATTTAACCCAAAATCAACAGACTCATCAAGAACAATTCCTGGAACTTCCTTCTGTGGCAATCCAGCAAGAATACTAGCCTCTCCCGCTGTTAGATAAGTAGATATTCCTAATCCAAACTGAGAATCAACGGGCTTACTTAATAGTGTGGCGGCATCAAGAGAATATTCTTTCCAATCATAAAAAACATTTTGATATGAAATTAAGGTCTTTGCACTAATACACTCTTTTAAATTCAATTCTTGAGCAATCAACGGGCTAAAATTCGACTTATTTCCTTGGAAAAGTGACATAATTGATAACTTTAACCTATTAGCAGTCGTTACCTTGTCAGCCATGTAAAACACTGATGTCTTAAACATGCCTTTTCCATATCCCACTTTAATCCTAGGCAACAATTCATCATCAATATACTGCATCAAATCCTGTGCATGTTTATTTGCCATTTCAATTGTAACTGCTTGTGATGTACCTCTGTTTTGATTATAACTCCAATTTTCGCCTTCACTATGTCCTTGGCTACTTCCTCCTCCTTTTCCAAATTGATGTGATGACCCAGAATTCTTTGTTCCGTTATTATTTGCTTCTCCCTTAGATTCTGTATCACTTTCACTCCAATTTCTGCTTTTATCATGAGAATTTGAAACATTTCTTCCAAACGAAACGCCAGTGCCCATATTTGAGGACTTTTGTATGGTTGCCTTAGAATATACCGATAATCGGTTATACAACTCATATATGTCATCTTTCATTCGTAGTATCTCAGACTGACTAACAGGTTCACAGATAACTACAATTCTCCATGTTTGTCCAAGCATGCTATTAATCAACCTATCAATTCCCTGAAAATCAAATTCTTTGCCAGCATCACCTTCATTTATTGAAGGTATTCCAGATATTATTCCAGCACTCTTATAGATTTTGGCTTGCTTTATAATCTTCTCTTGCAATTCATCGGAATCTAACCTTTTCAGTGAGCTACCACTAAAATTTCCCTCAAATGCATTTTGAATGATATCACCATAGTTAACTGTGGACAGTGTTCTTCTATTATTCCTATGATTCTTCACAATTCCTATGTGTAACTCAACACCCGAGTTGTTTCCAGAAAGTATATAAACAAAATTGAAGGCCTCATTATCAAGCGAATCCAATACGTTTTCAAAAGCTTCTCTTCTTGGATACTTCTCATCATATGACAGCTTTTCAACTTTATAAAAACACATACCATTACTTGTGTTTAAACCGTCATCTTCTGGGTACCCTATATCGGCAATTTGCTCAAAAGAAGCGTCCAAATCCATCTTTTGAACAAAGTGAAACAAATCAAATAACTCGCTTGTATTTGTTTGTAATCCAACCATATCGTTTTGATTTGTCATAACGCCCTCCTACATTTTTCTTATTGTATCTTAAGCAGATGATACTATTATTCACTCACCCCCATTTTATTTACTTTCCAGTTCTTATTCTTTCATCTTTTAGTTTCTCTGCTTCTTTTAAAATAACTAAAGTGTTACCAAATTCGATAGCACATAACTTTCTAAAGTGCTTTTTTGTAAATCGGCATTTCATACAATAAGCTTATATCTATGCATTTTCATTCTCTTTTCTAAAATAAAATGTCGCCAAAATGACAATATTTTCTCAAATGATTCCAATATCATATTATCTTTGTAATTCTAACACCACTTTACAATTTAAAAAAATAATAACGCACAAAGCACTTTTTATTGTATAAGTTTGTAAAAACTATACAAAGGAGAATGACTTTGTACGTTGAACTTATTATACAACCAAGATAATTTAATTGCTAGATTATATCATTATTTTTATATTTATTGAAAAACTTTTTCTACTATCGAAAACTCTTTTTCTATTAGTACTATCAATCTTACTATAGAATTTGCTAATTCTATTTGTTCTCCATAGGAGATGCAATATCTAATTCTGTTATGTAGTTTTACAACAACTAATCAATAAATTAACCTTTTGTCCCAACACCATGATATAATTATAGTTGCATATGTATTCAGAAGTTTAGATATGCCCCTAACTTCCCTTTTGGTGTCTGTATATCCCAAAATATAATACGTCCATCTTTTCCCCAAGAACAACTCAGATTATAAAAACTTTCACTCCGATATATATTACTTTCTTCTATTTTTTCGATATAAAAAAACAATATTTTTAAAAATTGGAGATGGATTGATTTATACTCCGCCTCAAATTCTACTTTCTGTTTTGTCCCAAACTCTTTTAATCTATTTTTTCTAACAAGAATACTTTGTTCATATTCCCTCTGTGTACAAAAGTGAAAGTGAGCCCATTTCCACCATTCTCCATATGCTCCATATTGAATCGGAAAAGGCATATCAATTATTTGATGTGGGCATAGTTTTCCTTTGTTAATGTCTGATATATCAAAACCTTTGCCCAAAATTTCTATATGTATATTTTCAAGTTCTCGATTGAGACAAATATTACAGCAATATATATTTTCCTCTCTTTTACTAGGCTCTAAAACCCAAAAATCAGCATTTTGTTCCAATTCATTCAGAAAAAAATCCTTTGCAATCGGGATAAGTTTACCGCCATTTTTTATTAAGTTACAAGATTTTTTATACAGATATCGAATCATGCACTCACTGCTATGAAAATAATTTTTTATTGCAGCCTCTTTTTCGTCAAATGTATTTAATTCATCATAAGTAACGATGACACTTTTCAATACTGGTAAATTCATTAGACACAATATACAATAACTACGTACTTTCTCAGAACAACCTTTTATATATTTTTTGTAAATATTTTTGTCTGGTAGTATATACATTTTTCCCTCATTCAAAATTTTTGATAATACATTCCATCTCACCATTTACTGGTATAATGATATTTTCTCCTTGTCCTCTTCCCAATAACTGCCTTGCAATTGGTGTCTGTTTTGAGATACAAAAAATTTCTTTCCCTTCTATTTCTAACTCGATCCCTCCAAGATAATTTGTAATATAATATACAGATTCTCCATAATCATCTTCTATTGTAACTATAGAATCGAGCGAAACCACCTGCTTGTCAGGATTCTTTTCAATTGTTTTGATTCGATATTCCATTTGTTTTTTATTCTCCTCAATGATAATGGAATCTTCTCTAAAACAGCCAATGATATCATTAAACATTCTTTCAGGAATTTTTTCTTTCCCATACCGTGATAATTTATACCGAAATGTTCCTTGATATTCCCCTTTTTCTAATAAATCTAACTCCACAAAATCTGACACATTCACAAATTCCCTCTCTTTTTCTATATTGCTTATATATTGTTCTATCTCTTTCACCTCCTTCAAAAAACCATCTGCCAGCCAGGCAGTTTCTGTTTTCATTGAATCATATCTTGTAATCATACGTCCTTCTGCTTCAATTGTATCCCTTTTGGCTATCTCATAACTATTTTTCGCTTTTGTCAATTTTTGTTCTAAAGCACAAACATATGCTTTTTTTACCAATTGCTTTTCTATCATTAATTTATTGTCTCCCTTTTTGCATGAACCACGCATTTTGTTCGTTCTTCATGAAGCTCACGATAATAATTACCCTTTATCCAAATTTGTTTCAAATCATCAGTCAATGCATTGCCTAAAACAATATCTTTCAAATCTGTTGATATTTTTATATCTCCATTTGGAAAAATAACAAAATATGCACTTTCTATATTTTCTCTTCCACTAATAGAAAGCAATACTTTCTCATTTTTTAAAAATTTCTGTGTCTGTGTCACAACCTGATTAAATTCGGCATCAGTAATCGCAAATTTTTCATTGTGAACGACAGCATTCCCACGAAGTGGAACAAATTGAAACAGCTTCCAGCGATTTACGGATCTACTTGCAATCACATCAGCAATTTCTAAAATATTTTCTTTATTAACATGACTTACTACTGTATTAATTTTTAGTTTGCATTTTCTTTTTTTATATTGAACTGCATAATCCAAAATATCCAATACTCTTTTTAAATGTCCTGAATTTCTAGTCATTTCCTTTTGAATAGTATCTGAGGCCCCATCCAAAGATAATGTAAGCCAATCCAAGTTCTCAAGGCAAAAATCAAGTAATTCACCTTTTAACAATATACCATTTGTTGACATAGAAACAGTTAATTCAAGGTTATTGGAATAGTTTATTAATTCCTGTATTTCTGGAACCAATAATGGCTCACCGCCCGCAAATGTTATTTTACGAATTCCAGAAAGAGCTATTTTTTCAATTATCGATTTTCTGCTATTGAAACTTAAATTTTCTGAAATCTGATCACGATAACAAAATAAACAATTATCATTGCACTGTTTTGTAATATTCCAACAAACAGAATTTGGCATTTTCATTTGTTTTTTCCTCCTATCAAATCATCAGTGCACCAAATATACAAACTTGTTTTTATTACACCACTACAATAACAGATGTCTTGTACCATTCTGTAATTGTGATTTTTTATGGAATAGGAGTTATCAAACTTTAATAAATCAAAAAACAGCCCCATCAAACTAGATGGGCTGTCTTTCTATGCCTTATTTTTGTTCTTATGGCAAAGCAACTATCTTAACGCCTATCTATCTCACTTCCTACTTTATTACCTCCCTATATTGTCAAGTGATTTTCCTTAAAAAATCAAGGAATTTATAGTTACA